>Ga0208549_100626_pt1 | contig 14509 bp, 10 predicted proteins | sample BED_host_MetaG_FD_187135 | JGI IMG/M metagenome (GOLD analysis project Ga0208549, IMG submission 187135) | Hot spring microbial mat communities from Yellowstone National Park, Wyoming, USA - BED_host_MetaG (SPAdes) (version 2) | ecosystem: Environmental > Aquatic > Thermal springs > Hot (42-90C)... | reverse complement strand
TTAATAGAGGACCTGATACTAATTATAATATTAATGTACATTATTCTACAAATTTAACACATCCAGAATTAGCACCACAAGGTCCAGTGCAAAATCCAGTTTTAGAAAGAACTAAAACTTTAAGTCCAGTACAACGAATTTCTGTTATCGGGAGGGGTACAGATCCAAGTGTTAGTATGGAAGAATCTCGTATGAGTCATTATGTAAGAGAAAAAGAAGTACCAGAGGTCTCTCAGGTATCAATTAAAAACTCTATATATAATGAATTTTTGAGTGCTATAAATGTATTGGGACCTTTATATAAAGCTTTTATTAGTAAAGATAAATATCTTAAGGATTTAAATAATTTAGAATCTCTTGCAAATAATCTTTTACAAACTATAAATACATTACCTACACCCGCTGATATTAAACCCTTAATTAAACAGATAGAGTATTCTTTTGTTCCAAAAGAATATTGGAGCTATATAAGTAATATAGTCGATATTGTTGATAAATTATATAGTTTTATCAATAATGCTTTGCAAATTAAAAGCTTGCTATCTTCTATCAAAAAAGAATTAGCTTCTAGGAGAGTTAATGATGCTAAACTGGATATTTTAGATAAAGAAGTTTCACAAATTGTAGATAAATTATCTACTATTAAAGATGAATTACCCTCTTCTGGATACAATTTATATTCGTCATTTTCTTTAGATAATAGCTTGGCACTTATCACAGGAAAATACCGTATGGTAGATATTTTAGAGAAAATGATTGATATCCTTGATAAAAATTCTACTACATTTAATTCCCTAAAAAATATCGCTAATAATATCTTACAAATTAGAAAAGAATTTTTTATTGAAGGTGAGATTTCAAATATAAAAAATGCTGCTAATCAAGTTTTACAAATTACGGGAGGGCTAACTTTACCAGAATTATCTCAAATATTGGGTCTTAATTTATCAGAATTTATTCCACATCATTATATCAGTAATAATACTGGATTTTCCATAGCCTTTATAGAAGATAAGGGGAATTTTTCTATTTCATGGAATAATATAACTCTTTATCATGAGTATATAAATGGTGTTAATTCTAGTAGCTGGTTTGTAATAGATAGAACTATTACTCAGGTAGAAATTAAACCTTATTATGCAACTATCAAAGGTCAAACATATAAATTTGTAGAAGTAATAGTAAAGAAGAATCTTTATAGTGAAAATAAGTATTATGTTAGTGATAATACTTATACTAACTATTATATTATAGATCCCAAAACTGGAAAGATACTCTATAGGGGATTTAAAGAACATCCAATATTAAATATGCCTACCAACCCACAACCAATTAGTGGATATATTGAAACCCCATCACAAACAATAAGTAGTGTTTTACAACAATATGGTTATCAATTAACACAACAAGAATTACAAGAAATAGATAATTTAAAACCAGGTCAATCAGTAACTGTAAATGCTTCTATGGGTTCTCTATACGAAGTATTTGAAATAACTTATTTAGGTAATAATCAATATCAAATTCAATCTGAAGGAGTTTTCTATACTTCAGATGGCCAAAATATTTCAGTAGATCTAACAGTAACTGTACCTACATATACTATTTCTCCAACTGGTACAGCAGCAAGTACTACTAGTTTACAGATTTCTGGAACTATTGAGGATTTAGTAAGTGGAGTAGGTAATAATCCGAAGTATACTGCCACATATAATATTAATGAAACCATACCCATTATACCTTATCTAACAGGTACCGGTCAGGTAATCTTCCAGCCAGGTACCTCTCAGGGAAATGAAACTTTACAATCGATTAGTTTACCAACTTTAACAACTCAGCAATATCAAGAATTACAACAGGGTCAAATGCCTCCAGGAATAAAACCGGGTTGGTATTATTATCCGCAAAATGGCCAGCTTATTTATATACCTCAGCCTCAATATGTTTTAACTGTTGGCAATACACAAATAACAAATCAAGAAGTTATTAGTTTTGTCCAACAATATGGTAATAATAATGTTTTAATAACAAATTTAGGGATAACTAATAATCCAAATGAATTAGCTTTTATTTATGTAACACCTAATGGTAATGGAGAAATGTTAATTTATAATACTGTTACCGGCCAGGTTGTAGATAAAGTACCTATTAAAAATCTACAGACAGGTAATCCAGATTATGACTTAATGGTTCAAATGATTTATAATCAACAATACCAAACATACTCTAATGAAATAATAACCTTTAATTTAAATAATACAAATAATTCAAACTCTTCTAATGCTCCAACCTATTTAACTGTAGATTTAATTAGTAATAGTATCTATTTACAAGATTCTAATGGACAAATTTTAAGCAGCGAACAATTTAGTAATCAACAAGAATTACTTACTTACTTAGACAATACTTACGGAATAACTCCATATAATGTATATATGGCAGAGTATCCTCCTTTAGTAACAAATACAAGTTCTACCAGCTCTTCAACTACCTCTATTCCACCAACTACTAAAAATATTACAACTAGTAGTTCTACAACAAGTTCTACAACGAGTTCAAATTTTTATTTAAGTTCAAATGTATCTAATATAATATCTAATACTATACCTGGTACTACTATAGATTATTTAAATTATAGTTCTGCATCAAGTACAGGTATAAGTTTACCAACTATCGGGACTGGTGTTAATGGTACTGTTACTAGTAGTACTGTAACAAGCCAAAAGCCTTACCTTAACTTAAGTACTTATAACGCAATAATTAATAATATACCAGGTACTACAATGACTGCTCCCAATAATACTCCATCAATTAATATTGATTTTTGGACTCTTTGGAATAATATAGGAAATACTCTATATAGTATAGGCCAAACATTATTTGGTTGGGGAAGTCCAAGTATATCACAAACTTCATATATAACTGGAGTTATGGCTCCTTCAATACAGTTTCCATCAAAATACATATATCAAAATGAATTATTAAATGTACAACTTCAAGCACAAAATTTAGGACAAAACCCATTATCATATACTTCTAATGCACAAGGAGGAATACAATTATTTGGTACTTTAGCTCAATATTCTGCAGGTATTAGTCAAACTCTTTCTAATTGGGGATTACAACAACCTTCGCAGTTCTTCCTAAGTCTTGCACAATCTTTCTTAAATTTAGAACAACAAGCCCAAATGGTAGGTACTCCAGAAAATATATTTGGTAGTATTGTAACATTAGCAAAACCTCTTGTTAGTCTAGCTCTTATTGAGTATCTTGGTCCTGAAGAAAGTACTACAAGTGCGGCAGGAACTAGTATGGCTATGCCAACATTGGGGGATTTTGCTAAAAGCTTTATAATACAGGGTTCTGCAATAACTGGACTTGGAAATGCAATATCATACTTTACTACAGGAAAGTTATTATCTCCTGAAGAAGATATATTTTTGTTTACAACAGCAGGACTAACTGCTGCAGGTACTTCTGTATTAGGTAGTATGCTAAGTAGAGGTTTAACGGATGTTGGAATAGTTGGTCTCAAAAATACTGTCTTGACAGATTTAACACAAAGTGTAATTGCTCAAGCTGGAATAAATGTTGAACTTCAGGAAGCTCTTTCATTACAAAATAAAGGAAAATGGTTATCTCCTTCAGAAGTTAAACAGACTGCTATAAGCGGTGCTGAAATGGGTGCCTTTTTTATGCCTATTGAGATATTTATGAGATTAATGCCATTTGGATTTTTAAGAAATCCTTTATTTTCATCATTTGCTGCAGGTACTACTAATGCTTTATTTATGTTACCTTCTGGAAATCTTGAGTTAATTGCAAGTGCTTTTGGTATTGGATTTATAACTCATGGTTTAGATAGAATGTTTGAATTTTCGCAAATACCCTTTCTAGAAGAATCTCCAGAAGTTCAAAGAGTATTAGATACTACACTAAAAGGTTGGAAAATAGGAGATGAAATTAAGGAAAGAATGGTTGAAGCTGGATTGGTATCAAAAGAAGATACATTGGGCTGGACAACAACACAAACTATACAAAGATTAAAAGATATATATAATGATTTACAAGAAAAGATTATTGAAAAAGAATTATCACTTTATGATAAAGAATATTTAAGATCAAAAGGAATATTAGGTATAAGAGATGATATTATACAAGGAAAGGAAGCTGCTTTTGCAGAATATATTAAAGACAAAGTACCAGATGGAGAAAAATATTATGATGCCCAACAAATATTAAAATATGTTGGAAAGCAATTAGATAAAAACTTTGGAGGATGGAAATTGAGTTTAGGTAAAGAACGCACATTATTATATCGTATTAAATCTGGTGATAAAAGTATATGGGGTTTTGGTTCAGCAGGAAAAGCTGAAGAATTCATTGGTGAGAGATCTGTAAACGATGTAACTTTAAACGTAGCTGGAATATATAATACTCCTAGTGATGTAATTGATACAATAAAATATTTAAGAAGTAAGGGCATGTACGACGATGCTGAAATGTTGGAAAGAATTTATGATGCTATAAAGTCTGTTCAAGATGTATTATCTAAGATAAAACCATCAAAGAATCTGGAATTAGAATTTAGAGATTATGCCGAAGAATATACTAAAAAATATGGACCAGAAGAGGGAGAATTAGTAAGTACTCAAATGGGGGATACTATAAAAGAACACTTACAAGAAGAGTTTGGAGATGATGCAGTAATATATGGATCTGAAAGTGTAAGACAATATTTAGATGATATAGCTAAAAGATACGGTGGAGAAGTTGTAAGAGTTGGAAAAGAATATGCTATTATTGATAGATATGGGAATGTTGTTTGGAAATTTAGGATGCCTGGAGATGTTGATGTTATAATAAATACAAAAGATCCTGGTGTATTAGAAAAAGCTGCAGAGGACATTGCTAAATTACTTAATAAAACTTTAAAAACAGATAGGTTTGTAGCACAAGATCATTTAGTTATTGATAAATATAGAGATGGGGAACATGTTGTTGATTTACATATGCCAAACGAAGGAAGTGACTGGTTAAATATCTATGCGAGAAAAAGTAATTTCTATGATTTGGGTTTTCCAAGACCAGAACCTTATCATACTGATAAGGTAGGAGTTGCAAGACTATCCCAAACACAATTAGATAAAGCTTCTGCAGTTGCAACTTTAAGGCAATTATCTTTATTTGATTTAGTAGATGCTATTAATAGAGGAGTAAAAATAGATAATCCAAATTATGTTGTTTCATTCCTTAGGAATTTATTAAAAGATGCTGACTATGAAACTCAAAAAAATGTATTATCTGAATTTATAGCAAACTTAAATGTTGGAAATAGAAATATTTATATTTACTTAATATCAAAAGAATTTGGTATACCTATAGAGGACTTATGGTATGTAGATCCAGGCTATAGAGATATAGTAGAAAAATACTTTTATAAGAAACAAACGTATATAGCACCAGCTACATATAGATTAAAAGATACTGGAGATACTTTAAGCTTAATTTATTTAGGAGGGGATTTAGCTAAATTACAAATAGACAATAATCCAATAACAGATAGAAATGTTATGGAAGATTATAAAAGAATAGAAGAAATATCAAAAAGAAAAGGAATATTAGAAAAGGATTGGACTGAACCAAATGAAATAAACATGGAAGATGTATTCAAATCATTAAATCCATTTGAAAGCAATACACAAACTCCAGAAACGATAAGAGTCGGTTCTGCTATTGGATCTTTAGGTTCTTTATTTGAATCTGAATCTATTATAACAAAACCCTCTTCATTTTCATCAATATCTAGCAGTTCATCAGGATCGAATAGAAGCTCATCAATTGTATCGGCATCATTAAGTACCTCTAGAAGTGTACTTGCTTCTATGTCATCATCAATAGTTTCAGCCTCTGAAAGTTTATCACCAAGTTTAACTTCAAATTCATTTAGTACATCATTATCAAATTCTACAAGTCTTTCAGCATCAATAAGTGCTTCGGTATCTTCATCATTAAGTTCATCACTATCACAATCATTAAGTACTTCAACATCAACATCTACTTCTATGTCTCCTTCTTTATCACTAAGTACTTCAGAATCAGTATCCGCATCAGTTTCTACAAGTAATCCAGGACAATTTGCTTTCTTAGGAATCGGTAAACCAAAACATGAATCTCCAACAATGCAACCAAAGCTAGGAAAGGCAAAAACAAGTATGTCTGATGTAGCTTATGCATTTTATAGGATCTGGAGGTAATATAATATAATATGGGGATGAGGTCTATAGGGTCTTTAATTATTGTAACAGTTGTAGCAATACTAGCTCTTATTTTAGTTATAGTTATGTCTTATATAATAGCTGCGAATGTATCTGTAGCTTCCTACTTATCTGCAATTGGAATTAATACTCAAACCCAATTTTATGGTCAACAATATCAACAATGCTTACAAATTATAAATGAATATAACTTAACTAATGCATCTTACTTATGTAATGATCTTACAAATGTGTCAAATTCTACAGCAAAGACTTTAAGTTATTTTGGCTCATATACTAGTGTATTATCAAGCCCATATGTATGGCTAATATTCTTTGTAATAGTAGTGGCTGGAATATATGTATTGGCCATACAACAGGTACAACTTGGTAGAAGATGATCAAAAAATTCCTTAAATTATTTGGAATATTTTTAGTATTTCTATTAGCAAAAATTATTTATTCTCAAGGATGGTATCAAATTAATATAACTAATTCTCAATCTCAAGCAACACCCGCACCATTTCAACAAGATATTGCAATATGTAATGGAAATATTAATATTGGTAATAACTTTGCATATGTAAATAATGCAACATTATTTAATGAAATAGATTCAAATGGCCAAAATTTATATTTTTCAACATCATATAATAGTAATCCCAATATTTACTCATGGTATGAAGGTCAATTAAATTATAATGGAGTATATTGTGATGTATGGTGGATAAATTTATCTAACGGAATTCCTGCCAATAGTAATATTACAATTTATATGGCAGTTGGAAGTTATAATACAAATTATTATTCTTTATATTATCCGTATGTTGGAGAAGCGCCCCAATTGTCATCAACATATGGACAATATGATAATGGTCAAGATATATTTAATTATTATTGGAATTTTAATGGTACTTCAACACCATCTGGAGTAAATATATATACAAGTTCTGGATCAGTAACATTTAATAATGGAGTAACAATAAAAGGTGGGACTAGTACAACAGGGGGTGAAAATGGTATAGCAACAACAGTATCCTTTAGTCCACCAATAATTGTAGAATATTATGGTACTCAATCAACATCACCTTCTGGAGATTCTTGGGGTTGGAATTATGTAGGTTTTTCTGATGGTTTAGGGTCATCTTATAGCTTTCCAGGTGCAGGAAGTAATATAGCTTTAATTAATTTTGAAAGCGGATATTATGCTAGTTCAGTTGAAAAGCAAAATGGTAATATAGTAGGTAATTCGACTAATGGAATTTTATCACAACCACCAGGAAATCTTTTTCCTTTATCTATTTGGACACAAGAATATTTAACTAATGAATATTATACTTATGTAAATTATACACCTTCATTATATACAGGATATGTAACTGGAATTACTAATTCTTTAGCTTTACCTTTTGAAATTATGGTAGGGAATAATGAAGCATCTTATGCATCTAATGGAATGACAGTTTATTGGTTAAGAGTTAGAGCATATCCTCCAAACAATGTAATGCCATCTTTTTCAATTCAACAATTATTATTAACACCTACAATTTCAATAAATACATCAACAAACTTTCAATTTAATATTTCTTTTATAGGTGGTATTTCAGAATATGTAAATTACACAGTTTATTTAAATGATTCAGTTTTAACAACAAATAATGTTTCAGTAACTGCATTACAAACTTTAACAGTTCCATATACTTATCAATACTTATTTAAGCAATCTGGTACATATAATTTAACAGTAGTAGCTTATGGACAAACTTCTGGAATAACAGCAATTACAACTACTATATTTACAATTAATATTCCATCTCCAACAGCTTATATAAATTTAGTTTATCCTTCAAACTTATTATTTAACATAACTATTTCAGATGGATTACCTGAAAACGTTAATTATACAATTTATCTAAATGGTACCCAATTAACAAATGGAAATGTGCAAATAACATTACCATCAATAGCAATTCAAGCAGTAAATGTAACCTTGCCATTTAATTATACTTATTTGCTAAATCAATCGGGTTATTATAATCTTTCAGTATATATTTATGGTAATCAATCAAAACTTTCATATTTTGCTAATAATATTTTTACTATCCAATTAGATCAATTAAATGTTTCGATGTCACCAACACCTTATGTTTATAATAATACAAATTATACAAACTTCTATGATACAAACCTAAATATAAACTATTATTGTATGAGACCAAATAATACCTTAATAATTTATGATAATATAACAAACCAAACATTACAATTTAATCTTTCATGTAATTATATAGAAACTTCTGAAAATTTGTTTGTTAACCTTACCCCCTATATACAAAATAATACATTGAATTATATTAACGGGTCTTTAACATATGGAACCAAATCTTTTAGAAACATAAGCTTTATACCTTTATGGGATACTGTAGTAGTAAACTTAACAATATATCTACCCCAAATTTTAGTTTATACCGCACCTTTAGGAATGAATTATACAGTAATAGAAAATGATATTTTACCAAATGTTACATGTAATACATCTTTCTATGATAATAATAATTTAATAGCAAATAATCAATCAATATTAACAAATGGATCCATAACATATTCATGGATTATAAGTCAATCACCAATTCATAACTTTAATTGGAATATTACATGTATTGATCCAGTAAATGTAACAACATCATTTACTTATTCAACTGGACCTTATTATTATAATGAATTTAATATGTATATGGAAGATTCTGGAAACATACCATCAAATGCAACATATTCTTTAACATTAGAATGTACAAATAATACAGTACAATATTCAAATGCAAACGAAGAAGATTATACTTTATATTTCTGGACTAATGACCAATGTAATTTTGTACAAATATCTCAACAAATACAAGGTATAACATTTGATGAAGGATTTAGTACTAATTTATTATCTAACTATGGATTTCAGTGGCCAATATGTTTAATTAATACATCATTAGCATACTTCGACAATCCTTTAATTGGTTCACAACCATATCAAGATACATTAATTGCTGTAGAAAATCCACAAACTGGTTGTTATTTAGAAGGTTCTTATCTTTATTTATATTCATCTAATACTTATTATGCACCTGTACCAATGAGAGAAGGGGCTTTGTATGTACTAAGAGCAAATAGTACATATCTAGCTACAATTGAGGGACAACAATCACAAGCTATATCAATAGATGATCTTATAGCTCAAGTAGCTTCACAAAATAATAACAGTATAACGCTAATTACAACATATCCAATTATAAATGTTACAAATATTTCTGCTAATATATACCAAGTAACAGTAACAGCTCCAGCAAAGGTTTCTTCAGTAAATATAAGTATATTCTATAATAATTCATTCTATCAAAATTATATTTTAAATTCAATAAATTCAAACAACTTTACTGTTCTCTTAAATAATTTACCAGCAAATTATACATTTAATTCAACTAACTATATGCTTGTTACTTTAGAATATGAAAATGGAGTTGTTCAACAATTATATTATCCATCAACAGTTCTCAGCAATAGAGTAACTCTACCTTCATTTATGGTTTATTTAATAGCAATCTTAATATTATATGCATGGACTAGAGCTTTTTCATACTATCAAAGATTAATAGTGGCAGGATTTGGATTAGCTTTATTTATAGTACTTATGTCTATTGCTGTTCTTCAAACAACAGCTCCAGTAGTATTAACTGCAGGTATCTTCTTCTTCTTTATATTGGATGTCGCTTACTCAGAGTTTATATCTAAATTTATGGGAGAGCATCCTCTATTACAACCTTTAAGTTTTTTAATGAGGTTATTTATGATAGTAACTTTTGTAACAAATATAGCTGGCTTATTCTTTGGACCTTATGGAATCTATAATCTTGGTTTACCAACTTTAAATAATTATATGAATCAAGTAAATAATACAATTACTAGTCTAAATAGTACAATAAAACAGATGCTTAATAACCCATTTAACTTTATATTTGGTTTTATAGGACTTGCAATAGATGTAATATATGCAATATCTTTAGCAATCCAAGGCGTTGCAGTATTTGTTTCATTAATATTGACTCCAGTAACAGTACTATTAGGGCCTACAGCAGCAGTAATAGCTAATGCAATAACATCAATTGTATATTACGGATCAATAATAGCTATATTGGTATATCTGGCCTTATTAGTATTCGCAGCTGTAGGATTAAAACCATTCTAAAATGGACCCAACCAACATTTCCGCTATCGGAGTTCAATTAACAAGCTTAACTAATAATATTGTAAATCTAATTACTTTTAGAGATGTTTTCTCATACATACTCTTAGAGATATTAATTATATCTTTTTACATAGCAATGGAAGCTAATAGAGTTGAGAGTATTAAGACATTATTAATGGGTATTATGGTTATTATGTGGATATTTTTAATTGCAGTATTAGGACTTGAAGAGATAGGTTATCTAAATCTTCCAGGACCAGTATTCTTTACTTACTTTGCATCACCTGTAGTATTAGTGACTGTAATAGCTTTAATGACACCTTTATTGGGCAGTCGTGGTACAGGCCCTCAAAATCCACCCAGATTAGAATGATGCAAATAAAAACTACAGAAGATATACATAAGCTTACACCCCAAGATATTCTAGATCTTTTTAAAGAGACAAGAGTATTTAAAATAACTTTAAATAAAGTATGGGAAGGTAGAGCAGATATTAGAAAAAGATTTATAAATCCTTTAGAATTTTTAGATGGTATATCAAAAAGTATAGCTGATGCTGTTAATGCACCAATTGATGAGGATTATTGGTTATTAATTTTAGGAGAACCAGGTACAGGTAAGTCTATGTTATCAATAGCTTTATATAAGTATATAATGAAATATCTCGGTTATAGTGATGAGCAGATTAAAGAAAATATCTATATTGATGTATGTTATTTACCATATGATTATTTAGGAAGAATAAACTTACATAATAAACAAATTCAAGAAAAAGGCCATATATTTCCTTATCCTATTGTATTGGATGAAGCACACAATATGTTTGATCTATTCTCTGAAGGTGCAACAGGTACTGCAAGAAAAATATTACAGAGAATATTTGAAATTAGGGAATTTAGATTAGCACACATAATTAATACTCAGATACCAAGACAATTAGCTGGTAGAGCTAGAGAAAGATTTCATTCATTAATAATCTTATGGAAAGAACCAATATATATTGGCGAAGGTTCTACACCTCTCATGGAAAAAGCTTATTTAGATTACACTCAGAATATATTACAAAAAAGTTTAGGAGAAGGGAATATAGGTTATTTTCTATGGGGAGCTTATTACAACAAAGAAATGACACATTCTATAATGAGATGGATAATAAGACATCAAATTGGTATCGAAGAACTTAGACCTATTTTGAGAAATTTTATGCCTGACTTTTTCTTTCCTATGCTATTATTATTGCATGAGTCTACAGAATTAAGAAAAGTTTACTCAGAAATTAAGTTATATAATAATACAATAAAAGCTTTAGATGATACCTTTGGAGTAAAAGGAACACATAAGTCAACTTTCCTTAAGATTTTGGTAGAATTAAGCAAAAATTTCTCAAACATAACAAATAAAAAGGATTCCAAAGGTAACTATATGGTAAATCCACCTATTTCTGTAGAGGTTGATAATGAAAATGTAGTAGAATCATTAAAGCATATTGGAAATATATCAAAAAGGCATGTAATTGAAGAATCCACCGGAGGAGATCCTGATGCACATTATATTACAAAAGAAGTACATGAAGAGTGGTATATAAAAATAAAATCAATTCATCCAGATGTATATTTCTTCCTTAAAAATAATCATCATATATTAGAGAAAAGAGCTAAGTTACATGCTGCTGCCGGTTACCACCTCTAGACTTTATTTTTTGTTTTATTTTTATAACTAAGATTGTTATAATGTTGATTATGAAGCCTGATAATATATATAATAATATATTATAGTGCAAAAAGTATATAAGGACAGTAACTGTTATTAAGATAACATTATATATTATAAGATAGATAATAGAAATTAGTTGCGGCTTCTTTGCATAATCAAGTTTATACACCTCATTTGACAAACCTAGTAATTCAAAAGGATCATCAATGCCTGTATAGAGCTTCCTTAGTTTTTCTTTCTTTTTATTATAATAGGCATCAGCCAATTTAGCTGAAATAGTCAAGATTCTAGTTGTAACTTTATTACTATTTAGAATAACAGAAATTAGGGCTCCGACTATTATTGGTATTATCCAATCAATAGGAATCACCATATATTATAAAGCTTATAAAAATATTTAAATATATTCTTTTATGAAAGATATAAAAACAAGAAAGAAAAAACTAGAAAAATATTTTGGTATATTAACTGAAGAAGAAGCGAACACTCTAATTTCTGTTATTAGTGAAATGAGAAAGATAACAGACGAAAAATTAATGGAAAAACTTAACTTATAGTCTTTTAGGTTATAAGTTATAAGATATTACTTGATAAAAATTTTATAAATAAAAAAGTGAATAATTTATTATGGAAAAAGTATCTATACCCGGAGGGTGGGTATCTGAAGTTTTTGCAGAAGATGTTCAAAAGCTTATAGAAGAAGTACAAGAATTAAGTGATATGGCAGAACGTTTAGAAGATAATATACAAAATTTACATAAATGGTTAATACCTTTATCAAAAACTCAATATGCGATAGTAGTACTTGAGTCTCTAATACGAGATAAATTAGAAAGATATAAACCAAATGATAATTTTGCTCAATCTTATTTATACAGAATTAATATATATGTAAATGATATAATGGATGCTATCAGGGATTTAACAGAGGAATATAAAAAGGCTAGTTCTACTGGTATTGATCCATATATTACACGTAGATATTTACAAGAGATTAAAATTAAAGCACGAGATATTATAAGAACACTAAGAGATGCTATAAAATATAATGTATTTGTAATTGAGAATCCAAACGAGAGAGTAATTATGTAACTTTTATAATTAATAAACTATGACATCTAAAATATCAGAACTTTTTGAAGTTGATATTGAAGAATTTCAAAGGTATTTACAAGCATTATATTATAGATCAGAAGAATTTGAAGAAATATTAGGAAGTAATAATTACTTAGAAACAGAAATTTTAGCAGAGGTACATCATTTAAGAGACCTAATGACGATAATAAAAGCAATTTATGAGCTTATAGAAACAAAAGCAGAGAGATATAGACCAAATAATAGAGCAATTCATGAGTTTTTAAGAAGATTAGAAGACTCTCTGAAAAAATTAGAATTTCTTATTTTTGCAAAAATATGGTATGATTACCATTATAATCCTAATTATGTTAAGGGAGACCTATATATGGACTTAGAAGCGGGGCTTTTATATAACTTTTTTATAACTTTATCAATAAACCTTATAACCTTTGCTAACATAAATGTAATATATGGTAACTACAGATGAGATTCCTACATGGTCACATAGGGCTATTTTGGTTATACTTTACTTAAATAAAGGAGAAATATCAAAACAAAAACTTAATGAATTACTTTATCTAATTTACAAAGAACTTAAAGATGTAGACCTTTCAGAAGACTTAGATTTTTATATTAATACAAAAACAAAAGGAATTGAGATGTTTACTCCAGATAAAGATTCAAATATAGATGACATATTTAATAATTTAGCCTTGGATGGACTTATAGCTGATTGCAAGGATAGAGTTTGCCTTACAGATTATGGTTATAAAGCTGCAAAAGCTATCATGAATGATCCCGAGTTTAGAGATGAAGTGGATATTACCTTAAGGATTGCAGCTCAATTTAGAGATATGTCTGAAGAAGGATTAATTAATCTAATTTTAGAGAATCTAAAACGTACTTTATGAAAGGATATCAGACCTTACATTTATAAAGTTATAAATTATAAGTTATTATATGGGAGATGAATATGAGGAAGCAAACCAAAAAATTATTTCTATTATTCAGGATTTAACAAAATTAAAGGATGAACTTATGAATAATAAGGATAATGTTAAAAAATTATATGAAATAGCTGATAAAATAGAAAATTTACAGGCTGAATTAATTGCAATAAAAGGTTTTGTTATGGCTCAAATTTATTTAAATTCTGAATATAATGATGAATGAAAAAATTCTTAAAAAGCTTAAATTAGTTATCCTAATTTCCGCTTTAGGGCTTCTT
>Ga0208549_100625_pt1 | contig 14522 bp, 20 predicted proteins | sample BED_host_MetaG_FD_187135 | JGI IMG/M metagenome (GOLD analysis project Ga0208549, IMG submission 187135) | Hot spring microbial mat communities from Yellowstone National Park, Wyoming, USA - BED_host_MetaG (SPAdes) (version 2) | ecosystem: Environmental > Aquatic > Thermal springs > Hot (42-90C)... | reverse complement strand
ATGTTATCGCAATCACAAATTTGAACGGGAGGGGGTCTCTGACCCTCTCAACTGCCCCTCAAATGAGAGATGTAAACCCGAATCAATGAGGGGAACCCCCGCCATTTATGGCGGGGAGGAAGTCAGGGTGTCGGAGGGAGGGCGGGCAACTTCATGCTATATACCATACCTCACAGTCCACCCCTTCTACAGTCAGGCTGGTACCTTCGTGGCCGCCGGCCTCATCATCGCGTTCATAGCCGTAGCGGAGGAGGCGAGAAACATCAGCGCCGGAAGTGGAGGGATGACGGTGGAGGGAGGGGAGCCGCGCTAACCAGTCCCAGACCAATCAACCCCCTCCACCGGTGTGGTTGTGAACTACCCCGCCCTCACTCCCTCATGGACGGGGCAACCCCACCTCGCGGAGCGGTTAGAGTTTCCCGCTTCCCAGAGCGACCTCGACTAGCTTAGCCTGTTTATTATCCGCTGGGTTTTTAGTGAGCCGGGTCGGAGGCTTCTCCCTGCACGATTCGGTGGCAGCATAGATCAGGTTCTTCAGCTTGCGTGTTGGGGTGAACCTCCTCCCCAACACATCGCTCGTGAACCACCCGTAGGATGCCAGCCTCGTCAGTATGAGCCTGTACTGCTCATACTCCGTGCCCTCCAGGTTCTCCTGGGGCTTCCCTATATACTTCTTGCAGAGAAGCGGGGTGACCTCACCCATCTTCGCCGCGATGAAGAGGATGCGGAAGAGCTCGGGGTCGGAACCTATGCCTTCAAGCACCCTTCTCATGATCAGGTCGCCGTCTACCAGGTTACTACTCGGAGACGTGCTGCCTCTGCTTTTCATTGTGTTCACACTCGTATAGAATTTTGCAATTATTATTAAATATTTTGCCGTGTCTTAAAATGCTTCATTCGGTGGGAACGCATATGCATTACCCGCTTCATAACCAACTGAATAGAATAAGCCAAATGCATAAAACAAAACAAACAAATATTACAAACAGAGTGTATGGAACCAACGCTCCATAAAAAATAAAGGAAGCCGGCACAGCGTGGAACTGACCTCCTCCTCTCCCCCTAAAAGGGTGAGGCTTGCGCTCCTACTGTCATAGGAGCGCATCATGCCTCCGCTCATAGCGGTTCAGGCCTGAACCGCGGCACTCACGCCCCGCTCTCTCCTCTTCCACGTGTGTGGGAGCGTGGCTGGTGGAGTCGGCGGCTCTGGGAAGAGTTTTGCCACCTTCTTCGAAGCGAGTTCCCTGTCGATGTGTTTTATGACCGACCTGATCGACCCCGCAGTCACGTAGGCGGCCTTCGCGATGCTCTCCTTGTTGATGGTGCCGGCTCCGGGCACCCTGAGCGGACCTACGCCGTTCGAGTAGAGGTCTCTTACCGCGATGAATACGGCGGCACCCGCGAGGACCTTCGGCGACTTGGATGAAGAGCCGACCATCCTCAGTATCTGGATCGCTTTTTTCTCGACCTCGTAGGGTAACCCTAGGGACGAGACTATCCGGGGCACGAAGGTCGCTGGGTCGGGAGGGGCGATGCGGAGCCCCATGGAACTCACGAGCCGCCTGTATATCCTCATAACTGGCTTAACCTTCTCCGTGTCCGCGGCCCTGGCGACCTCCACTTCGGAGATGGGTGACCCCGAGAGCCTCGTCGCCACCATGAGGCAGGCGGCCGCCGATGCCTCAACCGAGGAGCCACGCGTGATCCCGGCCTCCCTCGCCTGCACCATCAGCCTTCTCGCGTCCTCGGCCACATTCTCCGGTACTTTCAGCTTCGCTGCGAGGCGAGTAACGGCCTTGATGGAGCGAAGCATGCTGGTCGTGATGCCCGTGTTGTACCCGTTGATCCGCCTGAGCGTCTCCCCTTCACCCTTCCTCTTATCCGGTAGCTTCCATACATCCGACACCTCGATTACCGTGGCCGGAACGGGGAAGCCGGGGGGTGGCGGCATGTAGGTTCTCGGCTTGACCAGGATGTCCCGCCCTTCACGTATCGTCCACTCCGCTCCGAGGTCGAGCCTCTTCTCCTCGACGACGAGCCCGCACCCGTCGCATACGAGCGCCGACCCTGTTGAAACCACATTCGAGCCGCATTCTGGGCAGAGCATAGCCGAAATGGGCGGTTGCTTTAAAAACGGATGGCGGAGAAGGGAGTCCTGGTTTAATCATCGTGTATGTGAATGGAGGTCCATGTAGCCTGACCCCGAAGGGTGCTTGCGGTACCCCTATCCACGCTTTTTAACCCCTACCGTCTTTTCCTTCGATGAAAGTGTTGAAGGAGATCCTGGAGAGGTTTATTTCGGATGAAGTGAGGAGACAGATAGAGGAGGAAGAGTACTACCCAGGCGTGTACTGGCCGTCGGAGGTCTGGAGGTGTATGAGGGCCAGCTATCTCAGGCGCATGGTGAAGCACTCGCCGACGGTCGAGACCGTGAAGTATGGGGTTCTCGGCCTGATGGTGCATAGATGGGTGGCCGAAGTCTTCGCGGAAGCAGCCGAGCAAGACGGTAGCGCCTCCTTCAGTGTGGAGAGCGAGGTGAACGTCCGCATACCAGTCGAATACGTGGATAACTCAGGGAGGGAGCAAATCGTCCTGAGCGGCAGGATGGATGACGTATTCGTGATATGGGGCAGCCGAGACGAAGGCGCCAGCCACGGCGGAGCCGGCGCTGGCAGGAGAACCATTATAGCCGAAGTCAAGACGGTATCCACCTTCCCGCGGAGGGTGCCTGTCAGCCTCCCCTTCAAGGAGCACTGCGCACAACTCAACTGTTACCTTAAAGCATACCCTTACGCACAGGGGGTCATGCTATATATTTCGAGGAGGGATCTCGAAATGAGGGAGTACCCTATGCGCTACGACGAGACACTGTGGGTGGAGACAGAGGTCAGGCTGCGTAGGCTTCACGAATACATAAAGCGTGGAGTGATTCCCCCGCCCGAAGCGAAGATTGACCCGCGAAGACACTATGAATGCACCCACTGCGCATACAGGGAGATATGCTATGAGCGTGGGGAAGCCGCTGTATCAGGTGAGAGCGTGGTAGGCAGTGATGACGGGGCGCAAGAAGAAGCGGTGAACAGCTGAGGGGGTCAGCCTAGATGGCAATCATCGGCAAGCTGCGCATAATATCCTCGCTGAGCAGTAATGCCTACCTGAACGTCTCACTCCGCGTCTTGGCCGTACTGGCCCTCGCCGAAAAGAAGGGTGAAATCACCATCAGGGATGCGGGCGGCCTTTACCGTGTGAACCGGAGGGGGCGGAAGGCCACGGCGTTGGTCAGCCACATGGCCAGGGACGGCTTCCTCGCCAGGGGCAAAGAGAGGGGGGTCTACACGCTCACGGAGAAGGGTGCGGAGGCCCTCATGGTGGCAAGATACATCCTCTCACCCAGAGAAGATGGTGCCCCCGTGAAAAATGGGACCACAGGCGCAGGCTGACCCCCTCCCCGACCATTTTTGCGGGGGTAGCCCACCTAGGGCTGGCCTCCGGACTCTGTGAGCCGCTCTAGGGATTCCAGGTATCGCTTCACGTTCTCCCGCTCTGGCTCCAGCACCGTGGAGAGGAGGTGGAGCCATCCCTCGGAGCCGGCTTCAAACACTTCCTGGTACCCGCAGCTCCGGCAGGTGCCCCACGCCTCAAAGGGCACCGTGATGCAGTATGTTTGCGCCCCGCATTTTGGGCACGCGTGCATCCGCGGTGGCGGTGTGGGCGGCTGGCTTGGTGGCGGCGCCCCCCGCTCTTCGCAGGGCCTAGTGACTACGAGTGTGGCCGGCTTGACCCTTGGATGCCTGTTCCCGCGCAGCTTCTTCTTGAGCTGCGCGACCTTCCTCATGTAGAGGATCTCCACCGCCTTCGTGAAGTCGTGGAGACTCGTCCTCCCGGCGAGGAGATCCTCCTGGTAGTCGTGGAGACGCTTCACGAACTCATCCACCTCCCCATCAGCCATCCACACGCACCTCCCCCAACACGTGGCCACACATCGTTCCACACAACTCACACATATTCACTCACCTGTTCCAATACCGCCTTTCTGCTTTTCGACGAAGTTTTTCAGGGTTGGTTTTGGTTGCAACCGTCTTCCCGCAAGCACCACACTGCAATAAGTAATTACTGTATTCGTCACGCCCCCTCTTTAAAAGTGGGTACGCCCCACAATGGGGGCAAGCGGGGAACACCATACCATCCTCAACTATCCACTTCATGAGTCTCCACCATCCCGTTGGCGCGGGTGAACAAGTAGGAAAAAACGGAGACGATTTGGGGCACACTATGGGGTTGTGTCCACGAAGCCCCACTGATGTCGCTACTTATACCGCTTTTTTCTGTTGACATGGTTTTTACACCCAGAGACGCGCTTAGCCTACTCCACAAGGAGTAGTTGCCCACCCCACACTACGGGGAAGTTGCGTCTATGTGGGGGTAAGAAAAAGGGAATTGAACCGTGCCTGCTCACCTACACCTTTCCCGAAAGGAACGTTGAATCTTCGCAGGCGATGGCGGCGATAGTGTTGAATAGTTCCATCTCCTCCTCGTATTGTTCCTCGAACTCCAAGAATGGGTTCGGCGAGTCGGGGTGGAGCTGCTTGTACAGGTCGTAGGCGTCCCTCAGCAGTCTATATCCTGTATTTTTTGATGCAATCAGTGATGCCGCGTACACATCTTCGTATTCATTGTCGTAATACGGGTCGTGATACGTTAGGACAGCGACTTTCTCCCCTAGCTGCGTGGTGAAGACGTAGAGGTATATTGTTCCGCCACACCCCTCCACTTTGTATGAACGGATGGGGCGGAGTTGGGACACACTTCTTACAGAAGCCCCACTGATGTCGCTACTTATACCGCTTTTTTCTGATGACATGGTTTTCCCACCTGTTGGCGCCCTTCGCCTCACTTTCAAAGTGAGTTGCCTCCCCCGCACCGCGTAGAGGTGGCGCCTCCGCGGGGGAAAAAGGAAAATACATATTTTCAAGCACCCGAAGAGTAAATTTCGGTAAGAATTTGTCGCAATTTTTCTAATGCTTGTTTGTTTTGAAGAAGCTCCTTGAACGGGTTGCTATAATGTACTTCGCTTTCTAGTTCCCACTGTGAATACGCTTTTCTCACTAGCTCGCTAGCGAAATCATACGGGTGTGTTAGGTTGACATATGCGTACACTTGATCATCGAAGGTTATTAGTGCGGTTTTTATTTTTCTAGTTCTGAACACATATACTCTTATTGCTTCGTATTTAAATACCTGCACTATTTGGGGCTCTTCTGGGCTTTGAACTGTACCCCAGCCCTTACCGCTTAAAGCATTACCTGTCATTTTTCACTCACCAGCATTCCATATAACTGAGCAAGTCTTTCGTTTAATTCTTCTTCGCTAAGCTCTTCGTAATCGTTTCCGTCGATTGTATAATGAATTAACAAAAATCTGTCGTTACTTAGCTTTACTATTTGAAAGCCTTGCTCAACCTCCTTTTTTGTTACTTTGCTTCTTCCATCTGGTAAAAATTCAACAATCGTCATTTTTCAATCACCCGAAGAAGTTGACAATAATATCACTGTCTTCATCGGGCTTCTTAAACAACGGTGCGTCGTTTCGTAGTAGCTCTTCTAGGTCAAACGCAACACCTGAGTCAATCGCAATGTAGTCGTTCAGGTTATACGCTAGCACCTTTTGGGCGCTGAGGACTATGTGGAAATTGAGACTTTCGCCTCCGTCATAGAGAAAAATGTGTATGCAGTCGGGATAGTTGTCTACGCTTGCCTGTAGTTTTTCGTGTTTATTTATTAAATCAATGGTTTCTTTATTAACGCTAATTTCACCGTCTTCTATGCTTACTAAGTCCCTGAATGTTAGCCTTAAAATTTGCTCCTCCAGCTCAATTGTTTCGCTCATGCTACTCACCTCACCACACAATCGATTACCCAATCCCTATCGCCATAATTCTCCTCGAACTCTTGATACTTGCCCCTCTTCAGTAGTTCTATAATCTCTTTCGCTTCTTGTTCACTAATCTTCAGACAGTCTTTACCTATGTGGCGTTGGACTACCCAAGTTGGTGTTACTGGTTCGTTATCTGTAACCTCCACGCAAAGAAGATAGTTGTCGCCCTTTTTGGTAACGTAATAATATTCGGTACTCCCTGTTTTGTGTTTCTTGTAGTAAACTATTTCTTCACTCATGCTACTCACCTCACTAAAATTAAATCGTTTTCCTGTGCTGTACCAATTGACTCATAATAGCCGTAATTCTTAACGCAAAGTGTACCGCTTTTTGCCTTCTCTAAACTTCTGTGGTGTGAGTAAACGGTGAAATAAGAGTAGTCATAGTTCCCACGACCACGATACGTTAGTCGTTTTGCATTAAACTTAAAGTGTACTCTATGCGTGCAAATTTCAACCATTCTACTCACCATTAAAGAATCGTGCTAGAATACCAGCTAACCGCTCCATAGCTTCATCGTTGTCTAAGAGCTCTCTAAATGGGTTGTCTGAAAAGAATACTGCTTCTTTGTAAGCGTTCCTCACTAGTTCGTCAGCTTCATACTTTGAGTTACTCGTCAATGTTTGTATAGCGAAAGCCCATTCATCGCTTGTATTGTCGAAAGTAATTACTGCGAATTTACCCACCTCTGACTTGAACAAGTAGACGTATATGTCTCCCCCGTCCACGTGGAAAGAGAAAACGGGGTCAAGCTCAGGTATTTTTAAAACCTTGTTCGCACCCATGACTCACTCACCTTGGCTTAAAGCCATTAGCCTCATCGTTGGGGTTGTTACGCCTTTTGGTATGTTAGTGTATGGTATCCAGTAGTACATTCCCCCAAAGTCCATGTCGATATTCGCTATTTCAAGGAGTTTGTTTCCTTCCTCTAAGAAAGCGAAGTCTTCGAGGTAACGGTCGAAAATGATCCGAAAACCGTCATCAGTGTATTCGAGAGGGGGCAACCTCTTCTCGATTCTCTTCGGATTCCTGTTTATCCTCTTCACGAGTTCTATTATTTTCGTCTTAGTTTCCTCACGGGTTTGGGGCACGCTATTTGAAGCCCCACTGATGCCGCTATTTGGGTTTATGTTTTCGTTGGCCATGTTTATCGATTAATATAACACATTGTTGTATTTAACTGTTTTGGTTTTTTTGGGCGTGGTTTTCATTGGGTCTTCGTGGACGCTGGCTGGAAGTGGATTGAGCCCCCACCCCCACCCCTGGAAGAGGCGAGGAAATAGCGGTACCGAGACTCTGGACACAGCCAGAACACTTTGGGTATTTTATACAGTTTCCAAAACCTCGCCCCTTCCAGGGGCGGGGATTGCGAAAGCCTAAAGTGTGAGCGCGCAGAAACGCGTACGAGTACCCGCGGTGCGCGGGGAATATACGCCTGTGGACACCGGGGCCTCCGTAACCCTGTAATGGGGATCGAGCCTGGTGGAAGAAGCAGGAAGCTCTGCCCTTCAGGGCGGGGTAGCTCACGGAAGGCGCTTCGTATACCTTCTTCTTTTTTGTGGGTTCGTCCACTTTTCTCTACTCCTTTATTTGAAGTTGGAGGCTTGGCCATCCCGGCGGGTTTCTTTTCGTCGTCGTCCAGAGGAAAAGCGTCCACGCGGCTACTTGGTTTATTCTTTTGAAAAGCCTCTGTGTTTTCGTTTCTTGGTAGTCGTATATCTCGCCGTCCGTGAGCACGACGACGCCGTCGAATGGCGTGGTGATTGAAAGCACCTTTTCCAAGGCGGGCGCGATCATTGTTCCCCCTCCGCCTTCTACCTGTTTTTTCACTTGTATGGGGCTGTTCACCACGAAAGGCTTGTAGGATGCGGCGTCCCATGTTATCACCACCACTTTTCCTCTTTTTGAGGCGTTTTTCACCACGCCTAAAAACCTTGAGAGCTCTTTGTCTGTTATTGAACCCGATGTGTCAACTGCGATGATGAATCTTGTGTCGTAGCCTTCGTAGCCGGGTAAATCCGGGTTTCTTCTGTTTATTCTCGCAAAGCATGTATCCGCCTTTTCCTCTCCTAGGTGTACTCTGATGAATTCTTCCCAGTTTATCTTTTTCTCTATGATTTCATCGATGTTTCTGAGTAGTCCGAGTGGTAGTGTTCCCGTTTTCTTTGTGAGTTCGCTGAATCTTCTTGCCTCTATGAGTATCTCTTTTGCCTCGCCCGGAAGCCTTCCTGACCCCTTCCTCACTAGAACCCTCTCTGCGTCCTCTTCCTCTTCCCCTAGGTCTTCCTCCACTTGCCCTTTTACAATCGCCGAAGCATGTGTGTCGCTTACGAGTATGTTGTAGACCTCTTCCGCGCTGTAGTCCTCCACGTTTTCGCCTAGTAGCACGTTGAGCCCCTGTATCGTCGGGTAATCCGCCGCCGCGCCGCACAGGTCTTCTACCGCCTGGTTCGCCTTTGCGCAGCACACGAAGTTCCATAAAGCCGGGATTCTCTTTTCCCTTCTCTTTGCGTGGAGAAGCACCACGTGCATGATTTGGTGCGCGATCTCCCGTCTTTTCTCCTCCTTCTCAAGTGACGCCCAGTATTTCGGGTTGATTGTTATTGAAGATTGACTTGCCTTGATCTTCTCGATGTTGTATGATGCGTAAACATTCACGTGGAGAAGTGGTATGAATAGGAAGGGGTAGTTAGCTGTGAAAAACACTGCGATATCGCTCACGCTTTTCTCTATCGCTTTTACCTCTTCGGGGTCGGGCTTCAAAGTGTGCCACCTAGATCAAGGCGCTTCCGAGGTCTCGGAGGCGCGCTAAAACCGCTGGCTCCTTCTCTGCTCTTACGAAGAATGCGATATAGTTTTGCTTGCTCATGAGTTTTATTGTGAGCATCACGATTTCTCTGTTGATGTTGAGTAGCATGTATTTTATCACGTTGTACGCCTCTTTCTTCTCCGCGTTTTCCGCTATCGTGAAGGCCGCCATCACAAGTTCCTCGGTTGTGCATTGTTTTAGTATTTCCGGTTTCTTCGCGATTTCGTCGAATGTTAGCGGTGTTACTTTGAGGAACGCGATGAGCCTCTCACCTGCCTGTCCCAGCTTCCCTCGAATGAGGGCTTCGGCGAGCTTCTCGTCTTTTACGTGTTTCAACATGTGTGCGACGTAGCTCCATCCCCTCGGCGTCGCCGGTGGAAGATACTCGTCCTCTCTCACTTCTTCTTCTTCCACGTCAGCTGAAATGTCCGAGGGCTTCCATGAAAGGTATGCGAGTGTTCTCTTGTCCCAGTCGTCCCCGTATTTTTCATTCATCCACTTCGCCCACTCATCCACGGTTGGCGGCCTCACGTCGAACACCACGAATCTGTCTTTGAGTGGGATGGGTAGCCTGTGCGCGTTCAGTGAGTGTTTGATTGAGTTTGAAATCGCGACTATGAACACTTGGGGTGAAAGCGCTGTCCCTCCGAGTCTGCGTTCTCTCACTAGTTTCTTGAGTGCGGCTTGCATGTTCGGCCTTGATTCATCTGAGAACTCATCGAGCACCAGCACCCCCGCTCCTTCGGAGAGTAGTTTTGCGAGGTCGAGTGGTACGAAATACGCCATATCCTCGTTTCTGTTCGGTAGTCCCTGTAGGTCCTCTGGTAATATTGATGTGGTCCTTAAGTCCGCGAACACGAAGTACTTGTCTCTTGCAGAAAGTATCTCTCTGACTTTTCGTGGTGTGAGTGTGTCGTAGTCAACCCACTCTTTTCCGAGCTTCGCCGCTAGTTTCTTGCTCCATTCTTTTACCGCGGTTGACTTCCCCGTTCCCGCTGGGCCGTAGATGTGTGGTGTGATCCACTCATCGTTTTTTTCCTGAAAGGCGTCCCATAGTGTGTCTAGTAGTGTTTCTATCTCATTTAACCCTATTTCCATTTCTCTTCACCCTCCTAATCTTTATATGAAGAGAAGCGCGACCTCCGGGTAGCGCTTAGCGGCTTTGTGGATCACATATAGGGGTGGGTTTTCCACTTTTGTTTTGTTCTTCAGGTTTCCCCAGTAAAGCTCTCCCGGCTTCACTTCGAAAACCTCAGCGTTTTTCGTTATTATGTACGTGAACCCGTTATCCGTGGTGAGCGCCCAGCCGTCCTTCAGTTTTTTCACGGAGAGAAGTTCGTTGATGAATCTCGTGTACTTTTTTCTTTCCTCGCACAGCCTCTCGTTCGGGTTGAGAAGAAAAGCTCTCACTTCTTTTTTCTCCAAATACTTCAGACACCTCTTATACTTCAGGTAGTTTTTTTCCGCGGTTTCGAGTATCCTTAGCGCTTCGTCGTCTCCCTTGACCGCTTTTACAACTTCTTCTTCGAAGAACACGTCGACGTGGCGTGCTTTTTCGAGTACCTCATTCACCTTTGGTTCGTACTCGGGTTTGTAGACGTGTGTTTTGAAACTGAGTTTGTCTTCTGCGCTGTCCGCCCATTTCCTTGCTTCTTCAGATGATTTCGGTATGTTGCGGATTGGGTCGTACGCGTTTTCTCTGTACGCCACGAACGCTATCTTTTTGTCGCTTCTTCTCGCTGCGATAAAGCACACGGTGCTAGCTGGAAACTTGTATGGAGGGTCAACTGCTCCTCCTGTTGCATAGTCCCATACTTCTCCCGCCTCCACGTCTTTGAGCGCTCTGAGCGCTCTCTCAAGCGTCACCGTCCTTTCACTTTTCCTGCCGTTTGCCTCTTCGAGCGCAACTCTCACCTTTCGTATGACTGAATCCTTCACTTCTCATCCCACCCACGTCTTTAAAAATTCGAGCGGGTTTTGGGGCGCACTGTTAGAAGCCCCACTGATGCCGCTTCCACCTAAATTGCTTGCGGTCATGTTTATCGATTAATATAACGCGTTGTTATATTTAAGTTTTTTGGTTTTTTTGGGCGTGGTTTAGGGGGGTTGCCGTGGACGCTGGCTGTGCGTGGTGGCATCGGGGACAGTACAGTTTCCTGGAGACGGGGTAGGCTCGCCACCTATAACCGCACCGCTCACACTCCGCGTCGAGGCCGCCGACGCCGAGGAAGCGGAGGAGGCGCTGAGCATTATACCCGTCAAGCCGGGAGGCGAGTGTGTAGGCGTCCTCATCGCTTAGCGTGTACTCATAGACGCGGAAGACCCCCAGATGCTTCTTATACCTCACCACCGCGCCGCGCCTCGAACCCTCCTCCACAAGCAGGCGCAGATACGGTGGAGCCAGAGCGGGGGAACGCCAATAACTCACGCGTGGGAGCAGAAAATGTAGCGACCGCCCAAGTGAGAACCGAACCACAACCATACATATACACGTAGAACGCTTAATATTAAGCGCTCCGATTCCTCTGTGAGGAGTAGATGAGCGACCCCGTGGATGCGGTCACTGGGCGAAGGGCGCAAGAATCGGTTTCCCACCTGTGGTCCAGATAAGCCCGACACCGGGTGGGAGGGTGCTCAGGCTTAGTGCGCTTATCTCCTTCTGCTCGACGCTGTGGCTGACGCTCTCCCCGCCCGACTCTCTGCCCCTCCCGGAGGAGTAGGACTTGGAGTAGCGGCGGACGAGTAGCTTGCCTATCGTGTCGTTCACGAGTTTGAGTGATGCGTCATCCGTGGTGCGGAGGAACACCCGCGTGTTGAAGGCGGATATTATCGCCTTCGCCTCCTGCTCCCCGTACTTGTCGTACAGCTGGGCCACACTCTGCGTGGCGGCTATCACCTTGCCTCCAAGGTCGCGGGCCATGTTGAGGAATGTGTGGAAGCTTTCGATCTTGGGCAGCGCGTGAAGCTCGTCGAGTATGACGTAGAGGTTGCGCCCCTTCAGGCGTGTGGAGAGCACTTCATCCATCATGTTTGAGAGTATCGCGGAGAAGACGGGTATGGCCACCTTCTCGTTGTCCAGCCTGTACTCTAGGAGGATCACTTTGAAACCCGGGTCGCGGAGCTCCTTCGCGATGGACCACGTGCCCGCCTCGGCGAATTCAAGCGTGAATATATCCTTCATATACATCCTCCACGTGGAGAGGACACCCATCGCCTGAGCCGCCGCATCCGTCCCTATGTGGCCGCCGGCCTCATAGGCCTTGTACACCTGGAGAAACTTCCTGAGCTCGTTATCACTCATCGCGACCACACGAGCGAGGAGGCGGTTGTTGAGGTCAGCTAAACCCTTCACCCCCGTCAGGGCGCCCAGCCCGTGCTCCGCCGAGACTGCGTCAAGTATGAGGCAGCCGAGCACCCCCTCCGTCAGGCTCGCCGGCGCATTCTGGGTGAAGTACGGGTCTGACTTCGAGGATTTCACGTTCTCCAGGTTGGCGCGCGTGAAAACGATCCCCTGAGCCACCTTCCTCAACCTCATATACAGCTCCTTCTTAGCAACCAGGTCTTCGAAGGTCGGTCTCCCCCCACTCTGCTTGACCGCCCTCAGAAAAGCATTACCCTCCACCTTGAAGTCGGGCACCGAGTCGCCCAGTATCTCGGCGAACACGTTCCATCGCACCGGTCTGAACTCCGGGTTCTCGCTCACCACCACATAAGGGTAGCCGGCTTCCCTGACGAGTTTGAGGTAGTCCCCCTTCGGGTCAAATATCACGAACTTGTCGAGCTCGGAGTGCCTGGCGAGCAACCCCCTGAGAAGCGCCTTGAGAAACGTGGTCTTACCGCTCCCAATCGAGCCCTGCACGTAAATATGTCTCTGAAGGAGGCTCTCTGTCACCCTCAGCTCCTGTCCCGTCCGGAGGCCGAGGACGGCCACCACCTTAGCGCCAGGCGCCAAATACGCCGCCTCGAACTCCCTGATGGTGCGCCTGGTAGGTCTGAGCTCCTCCACCAGCCGCTCCGACCTGCTGTCAACGAAGAAAGAGATGAACCTCTTATAGGTCTTCTCCCACTCCTCCGTATTCTTCGACCAACCGAAGCGCAGCCCCTCGAAAACCATGGTTGAATGACGCTGAAAATTTTATAAAAAATTAAGTCGCACTTCATCCGTGTTTTCGCTTCAGTATTCGGCTACTCAACATGTGAGGCTCCACGCCTCCAGCCCGATTGGGTGGCGGGCGCATGCCAGCTGATTTCAGGTTTCCGCTTACCGGCGGCTGATGAGTGGCGGCCGCCGGGTTTCGGGTTCCCGCTGGCTGGTTTCGGGTGGCAGCCACCCGCCTGTGGGGGTCGGCGGCTTGAAGGCGGCTTCCCGCTGTCCCCTTTAACCCTGTTTCCATGGTGACGGCTGCTGGGGTGACCCAGCTTTGAAGCCGCCCCACGTGTTATGTTGTGTATGATTGTGGCCATCGTGAATGAGAAGGGTGGGTGCGGTAAGAGTGTGACCGCCGCCAACCTGGGGTACACCCTCACGGAGAGGGGTCGCCGCGTCCTCCTCGTGGACTTCGACCCGCAGGGTAACCTCACAACCGCGCTCGGTGTGGATAAGCGCTCGCTTGGGAGGACTGTGCAGGACGTGGCGGAGGGGGTGTGCGGGCTGGGTGAGGCGGTTGTGGATGCGTGGGGGGTCTCCCTCCTCCCCGCCACCATTGACCTCGCCGCCCTCGCCGTGAAGCCGGAGGAGGGGGGCACACGGGGGCTGGCGTCAGCCATCCGGGGCGCACGCTACGACTACATACTCGTGGACACGCCGACCGGCCTCGGGGGCTTCACCCTCAGCGCCCTCCACCTAGCCGACGCTGTCCTGATACCCGTGCAGACAGAGTTCCTCTCCCTCGAAGGCCTCGTCCAGGTGATGAGGGTTCTCAGCATACTCTCGAAGCGGGGGAGGGGGCCCGGCGTGCTCGGCATCCTCCCAACAATGTATGATGCTAGGACGAAGAGCAGCAGGGACGCACTCAGGGATATACGAACACACTTCGGCTCACCCGTATTCAACACGGTTATACCGAGGAACGTGGCCGTCACGGAGGCCACCGCGAGAGGCGAACCCGTCGCATCATGTTTCCCCGACTCCAAGGCCGCCAAGGCCTACACGGAGCTCGCAGCGGAGGTCGAGGGGAGGGCTAACACCGGCACCGCGTGGCTCATGGGTGCGGGTGGGAGGAGGCTCACAGCCGAGTCGGAGGGGGGTGCGTAGTGTCCCTAGACCAGGCGGCGGGTTCAAGCTCAGGCGACGGGAGACCTGAAACCATCGGTAACAGGAGGACTGCGGTGGCGGTGGGGGGGAGGAGGAGGGGTGTAGAGGACCTGCTGGCATCGGAGGGTGAACCCGCCGCCACGAGGGGTAGGGCGGCGCAGGAGCGGGGGGAGCCAGCTGATGAGGGTGGGGGAAGCCGTGTGAGGGATCCGGGCAGCGGAGCCACGCAGGGGGCCAGTGGGAACACTACCACTGGTGTTGGCGGTGGGGACACGCTTGGCGGGAGCTCACCGCCGGCGGCCGGCGGCCTCAGGTACCCTATAAGCTTCAAGGTCTCAAGAGAGGAATACGAGGTCTACAAGCTCTACGCCAAGTACTTCGGCGCTGAGGCCATCCTCGAGAAGTGGCGGGAAGACCTGCGGGAGATCGGGAGGCGGTACGGGGAGAGCCTCCGCCAGGCGGAGGAGAGCGTGCGGGCTACACTCGGCGGGAAGGGCATCAGGGCCTGAGCCCGCCTCCCAGCTC
>Ga0208549_100622_pt1 | contig 14561 bp, 17 predicted proteins | sample BED_host_MetaG_FD_187135 | JGI IMG/M metagenome (GOLD analysis project Ga0208549, IMG submission 187135) | Hot spring microbial mat communities from Yellowstone National Park, Wyoming, USA - BED_host_MetaG (SPAdes) (version 2) | ecosystem: Environmental > Aquatic > Thermal springs > Hot (42-90C)... | reverse complement strand
AAACAACTGAGATGGAAATTCATGACCGTAACTCATTCATGAATTTCTTTGACATGAGAGACTCCCTGATGCAAGGACAATATGACTGTTCAGGGAGAGGTTATCCACTACAGGAAGGGATCGCATATCCTTCATGAACTTCTTAGGATACCCAGAGAAGTTGCCAGATCGGAATACAATATGGTACTTCCGTGAGAGATTATCAAAGACAGGCAATGACAGTATGGTATTCAATGCCATAAGGGAGATCATGGCTAAGAGGATAAGGATAATGTAAGTGGTAAGTGAATATTCCCCAAAAATGGTAAAATAAAATTCCCCACTTGTATTTAAGATTTTACTCATCCTTTTTCACCTCCTTGAATGTTGGAAGAGAATTCTTCTTCCTGTCCTTCAATCTATAGGATTCTCCCCTTATATTCACAACTGTGCAGTGATGGAGAATCCTGTCGAGAACTGCGGAAGCCATAACATGGTCTCCTAATACTTCACCCCATTCAGAGAATGATTTGTTGCTTGTGAATATTGTTGATCTATTTTCATACCTTGATGAGACGAACTGGAAGAAGAGATTTGATTCCTCCCTTGTCAATGGTAAATATCCAATCTCATCCACTATCATCAGATGGAATTTTGAATATGTGGACAATCTGTAATTCAGTCTCATCTCGCTGAAGTCTTTCTTAAGAACCTGTACAAGTTTTATTGCGGGAACGTAATATGTCATTATTCCAGAATATATTGCCTCCTATGAAAAAAGTTGTTCTGACGGTTTTGTAAGCAATCTCTCCCTTAATTTCTATGACTGCGCTATGTTATATGATGCCTTAGCATTCATGGCCTTCTGATTCATGGATCTCATCTTCCTCTCAGTAAGGGAATCAATCCTGTCCATGAATTCTGAATTGTTTTTTAGCATTGTGAATATAATTTCCGCTAAAATCCTTGCAATTGCAACTATTGCCCTATTCCTTCCAACCCTCCTAACTATGCTGAGATATTTAGACCTGAGCTTCTTTTATTTATTAACAGAGATGTGTGATGCATTTACAAGGATGAATCTCAGCATAGAAGGGCCTCTCTTTGATATATGGCCTCTTATATCTCTGTTACCGGACTGATCCTGTCTTGGAACAAGACCTGCATAGGAAGCGAATTTCTCCTTTGTTGGAAATCTTGATATGTCATCTATCTCCGATATTATCACTGCAGCTGAATACACATTTATTCCAGGGATGGTCATCAGGAGATTGATCCTTTTGTCTTCCTTCACAGCTAAGGCTATCCTGTTCTCAATCTCCCTCTCCCTGTTTAAAAGGTCAGCTATTCTCTTCAACATATCGTCCATGATGATCTTCTCATTCTCGTTCATCTTGGGTAACGATTCCTCAATCTCCCTCATTCCTTTTTTCCCGAAGATGTCAGTGGCATCCACAATGATGCCATGCAGGGAGAGGATAGCATGAATTTTGTTCTTTATGGCTGTGACTTCCTCACCCAGGGATTTCCTGTATCTGACAAGAGACTTCACTTCATCTGAATATTCAGATGGAAGATGAACTTCAGGAAGTTCTCCCAGTCTAAGTAACTTAGCAAGCTTGTATGAATCCTCCCTGTCATTCTTTTTAGCGGAGTGGAACACCAATGCAATCTTCTCAGGATCTGCCAGGTGCACTTAAACCCTCTGTTTCTGAGGATTCTTGCTACGTATTTTCCGGATGTGGACTGTTCAAGTGCTATCTCAGGTTTCATGGAGGAATACCTTTCAACAAATGTGTTCCATGCTTCCTCTCTGTTCTCAATCTCATAGTTTTCCTTAACTGAGCCATCATCTTCCATCTCTGTTATATTTACCATATGCTTATGTACATCCATTCCTATTAGCATATACACCACCTCCAAGTGGTTGTGAGAGTCTGAAGTCGGAGAAATCTCGACATACTCCTATTCACCCTCATTGAAGGGTATTCTGTCGAGGCGAAGGATAGCCAGTCTGCATGTCGACCTCATGGGTCAATATCATTACCGGCTATCTCTCCGACTCTCACTCTGTTACCGTCATAACAGAGTGTTCAGAAAACTTTTTTCATGACATCTGATTTATAAACATAATCATAGCCTAAGCTAACAAGCATTATATCACACTTCAATGCTACAATACATTCAAGAACACAATTCATGCCGATAGGACTTACGTGAGGGATGATTACCAGATGCAGGGATGGATGTTCATCAACTTCATAGCACTGATGCTCCACTACTGTATATACAACCTCCTGAGGAAGAAGGGAATGCTGAGACACTATTCCCCGAGGGATGTGATAGAACATCTCGAGAGGATATGCAGGCTGAAGATAGGGAAGAATGGAAATTCTCGGAGATACCAAAGAAATCGAGGAAGATGATGGAAGAACTGGAACTACATATTGTCTAAAATTGAAAGAGTTAGAGGTAAGATTTAATTACTACGTTAAAATATATATTAAGTCTATGTATGAATGACGTCTTGATAATAGGAGGAGGTAATGCTGGGTTAACTGCAGCAATAACCGCTGCGGAAAATGGTTGTAAAGTCTTACTACTTGAAGCTTCGGGGAAAGAAGATCGTGGTGGAAACACTAAATATACCAGAAATATTAGATATGCTCATGAAAATCCAGATAAATATACTGATGGGACTTATTCTAAGGAAGAATTTTTAAAAGATCTTTCAAGTGTATCTGATGGTGCTGTTGATAGAAATATGGCTGAACTGGTAATTGAACAATCCAAAACTATGCCTAAATGGATGGAAAAACATGGAATTATATTTAAAAAAACGATAAAAGGCACAATTAATTTATCGAGAACAAACGCATTTTTTTAGGAGGAGGAAAGCAATTGATTAACACATATCATAACCTTCTAGAGAAGTTAGGAGTTCGAGTTTTATATAATTCGAGGTAATTGATATTAAATTTTTAAATGATAAATTCTCTGAAGTTTCTTTTATTGGACCGAATGGACTTAATAAAATGTCTGCTAAAAGCATTATAATAGCATCTGGAGGGTTTGAAGCAAATATAGATTGGTTAAGAAAGGTATGGGGAGAGTCTGCAGACAGATTTATTATTAGAGGGTCAAAATATAATAAGGGATATCCTCTAAAATCGCTATTAGAAAATGGAGCTAAATTAGTTGGATCTCCTAGAGGCGCTCACATGATTGCAGTGGATGAACGGTCTCCAAAATATGACGGAGGAATAGTTACAAGGGTCGACGCAATACCAATCGGAATAGTGGTAAATAAGAATGGAAGGCGTTTTTACGATGAAGGTCAGGATATATGGCCAAAAAGATACGCAATATGGGGTCATTTAATTGCAGAGCAACAAGACCAGATTGCTTTCTGTATCGTGGACTCCAAGATGTTGAAATACTTTATTCCTCCTATGTTTGATCCATTTAAATTCGGCTCTATAGAAGAGATTGCCAATAAATTTAACATTAACCGAGAAAATCTTATTAATACAATAAAAGAGTTTAATAACAACATCAGCAGGGATTGTCAATTCGACCTTTCTGCTCTAGATCATTGTTCTACAAAGAATATAGATCCGCCAAAGTCAAACTGGGCGACAGAATTGAAAGGACCTCCATTTTATGTATATCCTTTAAGGCCAGGGATAACCTTCACTTATATGGGTATCAAAATCAATAAGGACACAAGGATTGTAACAAACGATGGTAATTATTTTGAAAATGCTTTTGGTGTTGGGGAACTTGTATCTGGAAATATACTGAGAAGTGGGTATCTAGGAGGATTTGGTATCGCTATTGGATCTACCTTGGGAAGAATAGCAGGAAATGAGGCATCAAAATATGTTGGAAAGTTTGATTAGAGAAGCTTCAAGACAATATCAAATTTGTAATGCGTGCAGATATTGTGAAGGTTTCTGTCCGGTGTGGGATGCTATGGAAAGAAGGAACTTTTTTGAGGCAAAGGACCTGAAATTCTTTTCCTATCTGTGCCATGATTGTCGGGACTGCTTCTACGCATGTCCCTATAGTGAGCCACATGACTTTAGCCTAAACATACCAAAATTAAACAGTACAATTCGGTATCAGGTTCACGTTGAGAATTCATGGCCAAAAAAAGCAAGCGTTGTAATGGACAGGAGCTACTTGGCTGGAACGGTTATATTCATCATTGCATTTTTCACACTGATTTCTATAGCCTATGCCACCCACGGGCTGACTTCACTCTTTGGATATCGTTCAAGTTTCTATGATGTCATCCCCACTTACGTGATGGATGATGCTGGCCTAGCCTTGGGTTTTTACATCTTAGCCATGTGGATTATTCAAGGACTTAAATACTGGAGAGAAATAGGTGGAAGCCCTTCTCAGCTTTTTAGCTTGAAAGCGAATGTCTATTCCATTTACGAGGTACTTTCACACAAATGGTTCAAAGGAGGAGGTAGTGGCTGTGATTACCCCAAAGCGACCGGAACGACCATGCGAATGTACTTTCATGGACTCACTTTTTTTGGGTTTTTGAGTGCCTTTGTGGCAACCATCATAGCTGCTTATCTGCAAAGGATTCTAGGCTATATGCCACCATATCCAATCCTCTCAGCCCCCGTGTTATTCGGAGTCCTGGGTGGTTTCATGATGATAATTGGTTCCCTTGGATTTTTAATGATGAAGCAAAGTTCCGATAAAACAAAGGCATACTATCAAATGCTCAAAGCAGATTATCTGGTAATTTATCTACTTCTCTTCGTTTCGATCACCGGTTTATTGACACTCGCTCTTAGAGCTTCCGATTACATGGGGCTTATCCTTGTCTTGCATTTGTCACTGGTTGGAACGTTGTTCGCAGTGTTCCCGTTCAGTAAGATGAATCATATCATCTTTAGGTACCTTTCCTTGCTAAAGAATAATACTGAGTCATTACAGTAAAGGTCACTAACAGCTTTAAACTCTAAAAAGAATGGTTCACCACTTAGTGTGATGGTATGTTAAGAGGAGGATAATAACCTCCTGCAGAAAACATAATAATCATTTATGGTGTGGGATGACCGTAAGGAGGTGATCACCCCACGTATACAGGAATGGATATCTCTATTAAAGAGATTGTGTGCACCACGATTGATGAACATGGTAATATCGTAAGAAAGGATAAGTTTGAGAACAGTTTTGATAACCTTGACAAATATCTCAGCAACTTCTCACACAGGGATAGCTTCGTCATGGAATCAACAGGATTCTATGAACCCCTATACGATTTCATGGAGTCAAGGGGATTCAATGTGAAACTCGCCAATCCATTGAAGATAAAGCTAATAGCTGAATCAAGGATGAAATGATAACGATGATTCAGAAATATTAGCGAAGCTTCTCAAGAATAACTGGATCCCTGAATCCTATGTCCCTCCTGTAAAAGCCGGTTTATTTTTCCCCATTTTCGGCGGTTAAGAATTCCCCAAAATCGCCGGTTTAAAATTCCCTACCTTCCTTCACAAGAGGGTGGGGGATTGTGTACAACGATGAGGTGTGGATGATGATAAGAGAGATGAAGGAGAAAGGGATGAGCATAACAGCAATAGCAGAACAGCTCGGAATTGACAGGAAGACAGTCCGTAAATACATGAACAGTGATAAGGTTCCCAGGCCATCTCACAGTAAGAGGAAATCGAAATTAGATCCTGTGAAACCTATAATAAAGGTGCTGATAGATAAGTATGATCTATCAGCAGTCCGTATACTTGAGGAAATAAGAAAATGGGGTTACAATGGTTCCTATACCATCTTAAAGGAATACTGCAGGACTCTCAGGAGGGAAAGGTCAATAAAGGCAGTATATAGATTTGAAACTGATCCTGGGAAACAGGCACAGGTAGATTTTGGTAGTTTTGGTACATTGGAAGAGGATGGAGTATCCAGGAAGCTGTACTGCTTCTCCTATGTGCTTGGATATTCCAGGATGAGATATGCGGAATTCACCACTAATATTTCAGTTCAAAACCTCATCAGGATGCACCTCAATGCATTCATCCATACAGGAGGAATACCTTCTGAGATACTATACGATAACATGAAACAGGTCGTCATTGAGAGGAAGATAGGCGCAAATGAATCTAAATTCAACTCCCTGTTTCTTCAATTCTCTGAACACTACGGCTTTGATGTAAGGCTCTGCTATCCCCACCGTCCACAGACAAAGGGTAAGGTTGAGAATTCAATAAAGTTCATAAGGAACAACTTCTTCGCTGGAAGGGAATTCTCCTCTCTACAGGATATGAATAACCAGCTCTCTTTGTGGCTAGAGAACGTCAATTCAAGGACCCATGGCTCTACAGGCAAGATTCCAATGGACCTGGTTAGGGAGGAGAATCTCCATCCCCTTGATTCAATACCTGAGTTCAGGTTCAGAATCACTGAAGAGAGGAAGGTGTCAAGTGACTGCTATGTATCATATAAGGGAAACAGGTATTCAGTACCCTGGAAATATGCAGGGAGGATTGCAACAGTGAGCGAGGAGGGAAGCATACTGAAGATTGTAATAGGTGAGGATACATATGAACATGAAATTCTTCAGGGAACAGGTAGAATTTCAAGAAAGGAGGAACACTTCGAAGGCCTTCTTGCTGCTCTGAAGGACAGGAATCTTCATAACTACAGGATGGAAGTGGAGAAGAGGGATCTCAGGAAATATGAGGTGATATGATGGACACATATGAAAGAGTGCATGAATACCTCCAGAAACTAGGGTTGAGCATCACGGATCAGTCAATTGACAATTACATTGAGAATGCTAAGGACAAATCTTTCATGGAAATACTTGACCATTTACTTGGAGAAGAGGTGAAGAATCTCAAATCAAGGAATATAGAATATGCATTGAGATACTCAGGAATACCTTTCCGCAAGACAATAGAGCAGTTCGATTTCTCATTTCAACCCTCAATAGACAGGAACACTATAAATGAGCTGTTAACACTGAGATTCATCCACAATAGAGAGAACGTAGTGTTCTTAGGACCACCTGGAGTTGGTAAAACACATCTCTCAGTGGCAATAGCAATGCAGGCAATATATTCGGGAATAATGACATATTATATTCCCGCAATAAAACTTGTCCAGGTTCTTAAGAAAGACTTCGATCTTACAAGGCTTGATTACAGGCTTAAAACATATTCAAAATTCCATCTGATGATAGTGGATGAGATTGGATATTTACCATTGACAAGGGAGGAATCAAATCTCTTCTTCCAGTTCGTCTCATCAAGGTATGAAAATAGATCAACAATATTCACAAGCAACAAATCATTCTCTGAATGGGGTGAAGTATTAGGAGACCATGTTATGGCTTCCGCAGTTCTCGACAGGATTCTCCATCACTGCACAGTTGTGAATATAAGGGGAGAATCCTATAGATTGAAGGACAGGAAGAAGAATTCTCTTCCAACATTCAAGGAGGTGAAAAAGGATGAGTAAAATCTTAAATACAAGTGGGGAATTTTATTTTACCATTTTTGGGGAAAAATCAACCGGCACTTACACTTGAACCCAGTTGAATCAATTGCACATTCCACATTCTCAGAGTTATTCTCTGTATTCATGACTTTCATGTTCCTTATCCTCCTGAATATATTTGTGTAATGGATTGCATTCAAACCCATAATACCTGAGAATATTTTCAGAATGGATTCAAGAGATCTGAATGGTATGGAATAAATGGACCTAATTTTCGCAAGGAAATTTATCAGAACATCAGGCACCTTGAAATGTCTCTCTTGCATTTATTTTCTTCTTCTAAGGAATGCTTCCATTTGGAGAGGGAATTTGTATCAATAACTGAAAATCCTCTCAACAAGGGACCTGTTGTACTTACTCCAGTTTCTTTCAAAGGACCGATATCCTAATATTCCTTCCTTTAATTTATTATTGATTGGGGGGTTGTTCATAAATCCCCAATCAACTCATAATATTTCAATGTCTGTTATATGTCAGACATTATGCAACACACTTACTTATAAGCATATTATTAAATAAATAAAGGGAGCAGATCATTTGTCATACGGTAAATGTAATGCATCAAACTTCTTCAATTTGATTGCTTGACATCTTCACTAAACAGTTCTCTTTGTTGTATAAATACATATCCTGACATTATTCTTCGAGCTGTTCTAGATATTGTTACGGATCTTTCCATTTTGCCGGAAAATTCTGTAAAACCTGCTGATACATTCATGACTCCGCTAGGATGGGCAATCCTTATTTGTGTCTCTCCGGACTCTGGAGCAGATATAATTTTATTGATCACTGTCCCTTTAATAGTACTCGCAACAGCTATGCATATTGCCCCAGTAACCGAAAAAGCCTTATGAACTCTTTGCATACTCATTTGTCTTACTATAATATCTTCATTTGGAGTCTTAGGTTTTGAAACATATGCTACCCTAGGGATATTTGGAGTCTTATTTGTTGCATCTTCTGCTTTTTCGACAAGATTTAACCATTTGGCAGCAATCGATCTGATATTTTCAAGTGTGATCATCAACTTCTCATTGCTGGTTATCTCTTTAACATCTTCCGATCCATTTACGCCTAAGAAGCCCAAATCTTCTGAGTCAACGAAAATAAATGGTGTTGTGGCATCTATAAATGAAACGTGTATCATATGATTCTCTATCTCTACTACGTCTACTGGATTTCCGGTCGGGAGCAATTTTCCAAACGTTGGTTGGGGATTTATAAAGGTAAGCTTTATTTCCGCACCAGGTTTTGGTACTCCCGCTATTGCATATTCCCCCTCAGTTAATGCTTTCCCATCTTTAGTAGGTACCTTTGCTATGATGATTTGATTTGTATTTAAGTTTAATATTCGAATGACAGTCATTGGATCAGTACCCTCAATTAGCCCCTCATCAATTGCAAACGGACCAACGCCAGCAAGCATATTTCCACAATTTCCACCATAGCTGACCTGTGGTTTATCTATTCCAACTTGACAAAATGTATATTCTATGTCAACGTTCTCTTTGTGCGACTTTCCTACAATAATTGCTTTAGAGGTTAATGGATCACCTCCGCCAATCCCGTCTATTTGTCTAACATCTGGACTTCCATATAATGAAAGGAGTATCTTGTCCAGCAGCTCCTTGTTTTCAGGTAGGTCTTCCCTCTTGAAGTATAGGCCTTTACTGGTTCCCCCCCTCATTAAAACTGCAGGTATGCCAATCTGGTCCCCTTTTTTTACCCATGATTTCATCATAACTGGACTCATCTTTTGGGTCTCCCTGATACTATTTCCATTATATCAAGAACATTGGGAAGCTGTTCGAATCTCATTAGATTAGAGTTCAGGATTTCTACATCTTCGTTACTAAGTGCCAATCTAGCCAATCCCTCAAATTTTATTTTTAATTCTTCGTTTGTCATCGGGTTATCTGGATCACCTTTTGGCCCTTTAACTCTATGAACGAATTTTTGTCCATCTTTTAATATTACCTCAACCTCTGCACTTCGTCCGGCTTCTCCATCCCAATCTATGGGGATAAGATTAACATTTGAGGTCATTTTACGCAGTAGTTCATTATTAAATCCTTCAATATAATCATTTAAATTGTTTTTTCCTGAGTATAATGCGAGAACTACGCCAAATGGAGTGCTCCCCATAGCCATATTTAAATTCTGGAGATTCTTTTTGCCTGATTGTCTAATAGCCAACGGAGACATCTTTACATTTATTTCCTTGATATCTTCTAATCTTGGTCTATATTTTTCAAATATTATCTGTGCTGCATCAATTGGTCCATGAGCGTACCTGCACGCCGCATGTGGCTTAAAACCAACCTCCATTATTTTAAATTTTAATCCCAGATCGTCAAAATCACTCCATCTTACTTCATCGGTATATGCCTTGAAGAATCCTTCTTCTCCTTCTAATATTTTTCTTGGACCGCTAAGCCCCTTGGATGCCAAAAGAGCCGCAAGAGTTCCGTTGAATGCAGCTTTTCCTGGGCTAAATGGCTTTGCTAAGCATGGATCTGTCAGATAAGCTTGTATCCCTGCTGCCTGCATTCCTGCAAGTCCAAGTGCCCATGCCGTATGTTCCACATCTAAGTCCAATAATTTTGAAACTACTGCGGCAGCCCCAAATGTGTTCGCAGTACCACTGGTATGGTAACCTCTCTTCCTATGTCCTGGATTTATAGATTGCCCGATTCTTATACTGACATCATATCCCACTACTAAAGCCGTAATGATTTCTTTGCCACTTTTCTTCAGATAATATCCGGTTCCGAGCGCTGTGGGAACAAGAACACAGCCAGCCTTTGTAAGTGCACTTGAGTGGGCATCATCAAGTTCCACCCCGTGACCCAGCATTGCGTTGATCATATTAGCAAAAGGTAATGGAAGTAACGTTCCATAACCAACGACAGGTGCCTGTTGAGCCCCCCCAAATTCTTTTATAAGCTCCATCGCTATTTTGGCTGACTCGGATATTTTTGATGCTGCAAGTTGATTTCCAAGTCCATCCCTTATATGCAGTTTAGCCTTTTCTACTACCTCTTTTGGTAAATCGCTAAAAGTTGTTTTATTTATAAATGACGCCAATTCCATCGTTAAATTATTGTATTTTTTCGGAATTTGTTCTTCTACCATAGATGGCATAATTATTCTATATTGAATTTTATTATTTAAGTATTACGAAATTGTTGAGTGTGGAACACAATTCTAAGATCTGCCCATATTGAACAGATTATGCCAGACGCCGGTGCAGAATAGTGCACTGTCTATTCTGTCATCCCTCCTCTGTGCTATGTTCCATCCAAGCATCTTCTTATCTGCTGCAAATCCTGATTCAGAATTGCTTCTCTGATGGTACTGCTCCAGATAGGTAACAGTATTCAGAAGGAAATCCTTGATCAAGGATTTCCATTCAAGGGAACCGTTGAGCGTTGAGTTCTTCTTTGGTATCTGGAACATCTTCGTTCCCTTCAGAGCATCCACGTAAGATGGGGAGGATGTTACCAGAACAGCCTCAATGAGTTGAGTGTCACTCCAGTTGATCTGAGCATTTTCATTGCCTTGATGTATGCATCTCTCTCAGACTTCATAGAAGAGCCAAAGGCAACATACATCCTGGTGTTAAGATCCATGAGGAAGAAAGAGTATGCAAATAGCCTCTTTCTTACTGTTCCTCCCTTTCTATTTGATTCGCTGTTGTTTTCCTTGGCTCTGTCCTTCAATTTCTGTGCATATGACTCATAGTTCCTCTTTATGGTGAGGGAATAGCCGGTGCCATCACCTGTTGCATCCGAAGAGTCCATACCTTTCTTCTTCAGTAGAAGGATGTGAAGGTTGTGTATAGCAAGAATCACTTCCATGTCAGAATAAAGTCTTTCCACACTCTTGTAGCTAACATCAATATCTGAGAGCATGGAGAATATTACCAGCATGCTGGAGAACATCCTGTTGGATTCTCCAACAAGCTGCTTTATAAGGAGGAGCTTTACCCTATTCTCCAGTGTGAGATTATAGGGATGCCCGGGGCCATGGTGTATCTTTATACCTGAGACTGCCTCCTTCACCAGGGGGTCCAGTTCCTTCATGGCAGTCTTTATCTTGTGGGAGAACTGCTCCTCATACGTCCTCCAGTCCCTCTTATTCTTTGGATGCTCAAGTTTGTATTTCTTTTGCTATAAAACCATGAATCTCCTCAAGCTTGAGCTTTATGTCATCATCGAAGGCCTTGGGCATTCATCACTATATACCACTGAGGGATATAAGCATGTCTATAGACATGCTTATTAACATCCATGCTATTATCAACAGTTGAGCAGGAAGATATTTGTGTTGAACAATTCCCTGACTCTCAAGGACGATGAGATAGAAGGGATACTGGAGAGAACTGTTACCAAGCAGGGCACATCGGCAAAGGCAGATGTGCCCAGAAGATATCTGGGAAGGAGAGTCTATGTGATAATAACGAACCCTAACTCCGGAAGATAGGGTATATACGTAGTCACCTGTTTTTGGAGATGTTGGAGTTTACTGACTCTTTGATAGGGTAATTTATAAATCTATATCCCCCGTAGGCTTATATGAACACATTTGAATCCTAGGTGTTGGATTGGGTAAATGAACAGAGAAGGAAGGGAGCTAAAGGGTTAGAGGTTAAGTATCTCAACAGCAATTACTATGTGTACAGGAGCACTTCCTACTGGGATAAGAATTTGAGAAAGGTGAGGAAAAAATCAGCATACATTGGCAGACTTGATAGGGAGAGAGGATTGATACAATCCTCTCAGAAATACAGATCAAATGTTTATCCAAAGAGCGTGAAGACATACGGTGATGCAATGCTGCTCAACATTGCATTGAATGACCTTATACCCCTTTTAAAAGAGAATTTTGATTTCTGGGAGGATATATATGCTCTAGCACTGGTAAGGATATATGGATATGTTCCTCTGAAAAGGGCAAGATTAAGGTGGGAGAAGTTACATAACCCCCTTAACATAAATCCAAATCTTGAACCTAAGCATCTTTCTGAGATTCTCAAGATTATTGGAAGCGATAAGATTTCACAGAACAATATTTTCAGATCTTTGTTAACGGGCTCTGAAAATTTTGCATATGATATTTCAGCAATAGTAACAAGATCATCCATTAACATCTCCGATATTGGATACAACAAGGAAATGTCATATGCCCCGCAGATAGAGCTGATACTTATATCATCCACTGAAACAAAACTTCCAGCTTTAGTCAGAATAGTTCCTGGAAGCATAAGGGATGTTGAAACTCTCAGGACAAGTGTTGAAGATATTGGCGTAGAGAAGATAACATTCATAATGGACAGGGGCATATTCTCTGAATATAATGTAAAGGAGCTGCTCAGAAAGAATATAAGCTTCGTTGTACCTACAAAGAGGAACAGTTTCCTCTACGGGAAAATTAAAAAGACAATGAATGAACATTTTTTCTACAGGGAGAGACTTATAAAATGTTCAAAGAAGCGGTGGAGCTTATTCTTCCTTTATTTATACGAGGACAATGAACTCAAAAAAGAGGAGGAAGAGGCTATCTATAAAGAATACGATGAAAATATTATAGATTACGGGGAATTCGGGTGTGGGACACAATTATTTTTTACCCTTTTTCTGAACAGTTCCAGGATTCTTAGTTATTATAATAGGGTGTCCCGAGTTACGTCAAACAACGACATCCATTATCTGCCTCTTTGGTCTCTGGTATATCTGATTCATCAGAATTATGATGTTGTATGCCACAATTTTCATGCCGATGGTAACATCATAATTTCTGTGTCTTGCATACCAGAGGAATTCACATCCAAGAATGTCTTCAAGTATTGCAAAAGTCCTCTCTATCTCCCATCTGAGGGAATATCTGGATGCCTCTTCCCTTCTGATTTTCATTCCTTCCCTTTTAGAATGGGATAGTTTAGAATCAACTATCCCCCTTCTTTTATTAGTATCAATAACGGGAGAACATTTTGAATTTTCAAATATGTATTCATATATATCAGAGGAATCGTAAGCGGCATCCATCATCACGTAGCAATAATCCCTTATGGAATCTATTAGTGGAAATGCCACATTTTTATCGTGAAGGGATGCTGTTGTTGTTTCCCATTCCACTATTGCAGTGGAATCTATGTCAAGGGATATGCTCACCTTCCTTCCGTATTCCCATCCTTTAGTTGAGAAACCCCATGAGCTCTGTCTGTCCTTATAACTTCCATATGCCCTCCTTCTAATTGCTGTGGAATTCTTGCATGTTTTAATTGTGAATGAATCTATTGCAGCATTCTCCTTTTCAGTGGATATAAGGTCAAGGATCATCGCATTTACGTAATGCCAGTCAATCATCCTTGCCCTTCTTGATAATGTTCTGAATTTTGGTATTTCATTGAGACATATGGCCTCTTTCAGATCGGGATGATTGTTGAAGAATTTCTCCGTAGATCTATAGGATATCCCATATATCTGTATGATCAAAAGAATCTTCACAACAAGGGCATTGGAATACTTCCTCTTCCTGTCTTCAGAAATTATTTTATCTACCAAATCCATAATCACGGGGATATACGTTGCAGTCATATCCCCACATCATTTTTTCAAATATAAATATCCGACATCAGTCGGACATTTTACAAAAGATGGGACACCCTATTATTATAACATAAACTCTCTGCCCAATGTATCTTCTTGGAATATCTGCCTTTCCTGATGTCCCGATTGGTGTCACCGTTCGTTCCAGAAATCCTTCAATCTCGTCCTCTTTCAGGACGAGCTTTCCATTATTCACCTCCAGTCTTCTCACCATTATGATGGATATCTGATGGTGTCCGGATAAGACTTAAGTGGTGGGCGCCACGGAATTGAGTTTTGCGACCAACCGTGGAGCCCACCACGGATGTCTTTACATTCTTTAGGAATTTAAATGTTTTCGTGAGGAACAAGAAGAGGTTCGAACTCAAGGTGATGGCTGTGCTCCTAAACGCCTTTGGGTTAAGCCTCAGAAAAACATCTAGCTTCTTT
>Ga0208549_100619_pt1 | contig 14609 bp, 3 predicted proteins | sample BED_host_MetaG_FD_187135 | JGI IMG/M metagenome (GOLD analysis project Ga0208549, IMG submission 187135) | Hot spring microbial mat communities from Yellowstone National Park, Wyoming, USA - BED_host_MetaG (SPAdes) (version 2) | ecosystem: Environmental > Aquatic > Thermal springs > Hot (42-90C) >... | reverse complement strand
GCGTTATAGCATGGGTTGTTGCTCACGTATGCTACTACTTTCAATTCCTCATTTTAGGATACCTTTTGCAAGGCGTTATGACGACCACGATGGTGAAGGTGCTTTCAATTCCTCATTTTAGGATACTAAAGCTGGGCGTCAGCCTCCTTATGCACATCCTCATCGACTTTCAATTCCTCATTTTAGGATACAAGGTAGTTGGCTTGAAGGAATAATAGAGTTTGACATTATACTTTCAATTCCTCATTTTAGGATACCTGATAGTGTTTCGGGCTCCCCGCGTCGCCGAGGGCGACTTTCAATTCCTCATTTTAGGATACGCGAACAAGACAAGGGTTTATCGAAGTTGGCACTTTTGACTTTCAATTCCTCATTTTAGGATACCTGCTTGGTCTCTCGAGTTCCCCTAGTGGTCAAATCTTTCAATTCCTCATTTTAGGATACTCGAATATACGATATACGACCAAAACATGACGTCTAATTCTTTCAATTCCTCATTTTAGGATACCTGAGGGTTGCGCTCGCCGCGCCGCCATACTGCGTATAGCTCCTTTCAATTCCTCATTTTAGGATACAAATGATTGGAGAACCAATCGACGGTGAAGGAGCAGTTTACTTTCAATTCCTCATTTTAGGATACTCTAAAGCGCCGAGCAACCCACCGCTCTTCGATTGCTCTTTCAATTCCCCATTTTAGGATACCAGGTGGAATAGGAAGTAGCCTGCGCCGGCACCCAGCACGTCTTCCAATTCCTCATTTTAGGATACCCGCTTATATAATACACATCGTCTCCGTATAACTCACTTTCAATTCCTCATTTTAGGATACATAAAAATCTATAAGAAGGTTCCCACATCGGTCTCCACTTCCTTTCAATTCCTCATTTTAGGATACTTGACCTCCGTTGCCCCATGCACGCGGAGAAAGAATTCTTTCAATTCCTCATTTTAGGATACTTAAGTTTGCAGTTATTTCTTTTGACGACACCAGCTCCTTTCAATTCCTCATTTTAGGATACATATCGCAATCCTGACGAAACTATTAAACACCATTTTAGCTTTCAATTCCTCATTTTAGGATACAAGGCTGAGTGGATACAAGCGCATGGAAGCGAGCACCTAAACTTTCAATTCCTCATTTTAGGATACTTGCTTCATAGAACAGCTGTCTCGACATGGGTGTCAGGTCTTTCAATTCCTCATTTTAGGATACCTGTGCCGGGAGTGGTGCACCCTGGACTCGTCAGGGAGGCTTTCAATTCCTCATTTTAGGATACGGGTTCCGTATACTTCTTCATAGTTTCCATCATAGAACGTAACTTTCAATTCCTCATTTTAGGATACATGAATAAGGTGCAGCAGCAGTTTGTCTCCGTGCTCGAGCCTTTCAATTCCTCATTTTAGGATACGCGAGGTAATCCGCGACAGACCGGTACCTGAGATATGCCTTTCAATTCCTCATTTTAGGATACATAAATTCCTTAGAGATATCGGCGACGTTATCGACTTTCAATTCCTCATTTTAGGATACAAGTAGCCCTGCACGGTTGGGTCGCCCTCCACGTACACTTCTTTCAATTCCTCATTTTAGGATACTAGCGAACTTTGTGACTTCCGTCCACGCTAGATAGACGTCTTTCAATTCCTCATTTTAGGATACACAAGTGGGGGCGACATATACATATACGTAGTTAAAAGCTTTCAATTCCTCATTTTAGGATACTTAACAAGGTGCCGGCGCCTAGCGTTGTACTCCACGGAGCTTTCAATTCCTCATTTTAGGATACTCACTTTAAAAGTGAGTTGCCCACCCCACACCACGTCTTTCAATTCCTCATTTTAGGATACACAATATTACAATCAACACGCTGAGAGGCACCGTCCAGCACTTTCAATTCCTCATTTTAGGATACACTCGCACTCGGGGAGCACGAGTGGTAGGGGCACACTACTCTTTCAATTCCTCATTTTAGGATACACTGAAAGTTCAGCTGAATACAAAATTAGCAAAACTGTGGCTTTCAATTCCTCATTTTAGGATACAGAATCGCTTAGGGTCAAGTGTAAGGGTAAGAAAAATCCCTCTTTCAATTCCTCATTTTAGGATACTTGCCATTCAGACGCTTACTAGTAACTCAAAGTATGAAGCCTTTCAATTCCTCATTTTAGGATACAGCGTACCTACCTAAGAGGTGTAAAAACCATGAAAACAAACTTTCAATTCCTCATTTTAGGATACGGTGAAAAAGTGAGGTTACGTGCGTTTGGAATATTCAACTTTCAATTCCTCATTTTAGGATACCCGAAGTGGTGTTTCTCATGGGTGCTTGGCTCATTATTCTTTCAATTCCTCATTTTAGGATACACGCGGACCCCCCGCTTGATCCTCGGCGAGAACACGTCTTTCAATTCCTCATTTTAGGATACCGTCTAAAAGTGTGAACGACCCCCATGACGTTATCTTTCAATTCCTCATTTTAGGATACTTGAGTCTCCAACTGAATGGGATGGTTACGCGATAACACCTTTCAATTCCTCATTTTAGGATACCAGTGGAGAGCGTGTTCGGCTCCGCTGCTAATGATGTCTTTCAATTCCTCATTTTAGGATACCTACTGCTACCCCAATTAGTGCTACTAGTATTTCGTTTTTCTTTCAATTCCTCATTTTAGGATACCGGTTAGGAGATATATCTCGAGACTTGAAAAACTAGAGTTGGCTTTCAATTCCTCATTTTAGGATACGCAACAGCCAAAACACGCACAAACTCCTCCGAATTATTAACTTTCAATTCCTCATTTTAGGATACAACCCTCACCTCACTGATGGATTTGGTGCAGTAAAGTCTTTCAATTCCTCATTTTAGGATACTCAAGTGCCATGACTGTGGATTCGATTTTGAGTTCTTTCAATTCCTCATTTTAGGATACCATGCAACCGTAGCGGGCGCATCGAACTAGTATATGTTGCTTTCAATTCCTCATTTTAGGATACCCCTCCAAGAGGTTAAAAACGTAACAGATATGTTCACTTTCAATTCCTCATTTTAGGATACATCTCCTGCATCGTGCAAAAGACGTTTATGAATGGTGGTGCTTTCAATTCCTCATTTTAGGATACCCCGCCCCGTGGAGGCGGCGCCTGTGGGGGCATGACTTTCAATTCCTCATTTTAGGATACAGAGCCACTGGTCTCCCGACGAGGGTTCCATACGTGCCTTTCAATTCCTCATTTTAGGATACGTGGTTTTCATTCCGACCACCAAACAATATACACGCTTTCAATTCCTCATTTTAGGATACATAATTTCTCATGAGTTCTTCACTTCTCCTTTTTTTTTCTTTCAATTCCTCATTTTAGGATACAAGTGTGCGTCCTGGGCGAGCAGCCAGGAAGAAGGCTTTCAATTCCTCATTTTAGGATACCTACCTAGCTAAGTATGGGTTGAATGACGCCTACGATGCTTTCAATTCCTCATTTTAGGATACCACTCGAGTGGGATTACCCTGTGTTCAAGCGGATAATGCTTTCAATTCCTCATTTTAGGATACTTGCGGTTGTTGATTCAAACTGTGATAACCTACTCATCTTTCAATTCCTCATTTTAGGATACTGTGTTAAGTGTATTGGTAAACGCATTGGCATTTAAACCCTTTCAATTCCTCATTTTAGGATACGCGGAGGCGTGACAGCGTGAATTGGACCAGTGATCTTTCAATTCCTCATTTTAGGATACCACAGGTGGCTAGCCAAAAGGTTAGCCTACTTGGGTTTACTTTCAATTCCTCATTTTAGGATACTTGCGGGGTGAGTTGCTGCGCCTCCATGTTGTAGAGCCTTTCAATTCCTCATTTTAGGATACTGTTTATGTTCTCCCTCTCCTTAGAGTCGCACTTAACCACTTTCAATTCCTCATTTTAGGATACATAACTATTAGGTATCATGGACATCGTTAGGCTTGTTAGCTTTCAATTCCTCATTTTAGGATACAAATGAAGATGTTGGCAAGTGTCCTTGTTACCCAACTCACTTTCAATTCCTCATTTTAGGATACAATCAGGCAGGCTGAGCAGGAGGCACCCAGATTCGAGGACTTTCAATTCCTCATTTTAGGATACAATGTGGTGGACGCGGTACCAATGTAGATTAAGGTAACTTTCAATTCCTCATTTTAGGATACAAGTGGTCATCAATACGTAGAACTAAATGGCATAGACATCTTTCAATTCCTCATTTTAGGATACATGAAGAGGTGGATGTAAAACCAACAAAAGAAAACGTATCCTTTCAATTCCTCATTTTAGGATACAATTTGAGATTATCATTAGCTGGTAACAATACAAGTATAAGCTTTCAATTCCTCATTTTAGGATACATACTAATAAACTTGAGTCCAAGCGATACAATATATGTCTTTCAATTCCTCATTTTAGGATACGACGGACGTGAACCATAGTAGCGGGTTGTGTGGGTCTTTCAATTCCTCATTTTAGGATACATGGTGTTTCGGATTGGGTTTTTGTTGGTGCTTTTTCTTTCTTTCAATTCCTCATTTTAGGATACAACACCTTGCTGAAAGCGTTTTGAACACCACTAACGAACTTTCAATTCCTCATTTTAGGATACCCAGAGGGGAAAACACTTCTAGAGATGGCTGTGTTCTTTCAATTCCTCATTTTAGGATACAATATATCAACGTCATAATCATCGCCAACCCTTATCTTCTTTCAATTCCTCATTTTAGGATACCAACCCATTCAGAGAGTTACATCAAGATGATGGAGCTATCTTTCAATTCCTCATTTTAGGATACCTGGGGTTATCCCGCTCATGCGTCCCCTACACACCAGCTCTTTCAATTCCTCATTTTAGGATACGGACGGAAGTCACAAAGTTCGCTATTGCTACTTACGACTTTCAATTCCTCATTTTAGGATACCCGAAAATCGAAAACTTGAGTATGCGGAAAAAATACTTTGCTTTCAATTCCTCATTTTAGGATACTCGCACGCATTGTTATCGGTGAACGCAAGCACGTGGACTTTCAATTCGTCATTTTAGGATACAGGGTGGAGAGCCTTGATCAAGATTGAGGACCCCGAACTTGCTTTCAATTCCTCATTTTAGGATACCCGAAGTTCTTCGGGTTACATTTGATGCGCGCTATATCGTCTTTCAATTCCTCATTTTAGGATACTGAGTTTGGTTAGGTTACCCATTCAGGCCACCTATATTGGCTTTCAATTCCTCATTTTAGGATACGCGTCTATTTCGTTGTAAAACAGGCGATCGACGTTGCTTTCAATTCCTCATTTTAGGATACAGGTCATCCGTGCTTCCCGATAACTGTAAGGCCAACGCGGTCTTTCAATTCCTCATTTTAGGATACTTGAAGCGCTGGACGAACTGTCTTGCGTTTGAGGTTTCTTTCAATTCCTCATTTTAGGATACCGAGGTCTGGACACACTCCACCTCGAGGGAGGACTTTCAATTCCTCATTTTAGGATACTAGACGAACAGCCTCAGCCCCCCACACCCCAGGAGAGCCACTTTCAATTCCTCATTTTAGGATACACTACGTGAACAGTCTAGCATAACAACGCGTCAGCCCCTTTCAATTCCTCATTTTAGGATACAGAAGATGAGACTTGCCGACCCATTTGCCTCAGTGGTAGACTTTCAATTCCTCATTTTAGGATACAGTATTTCAGGAATAAGGTGGAGAAGATAACTGATATACTTTCAATTCCTCATTTTAGGATACAAACAACCTTGTAGCACCCAGAGGTACCAACAATGCTTCTTTCAATTCCTCATTTTAGGATACTCGTTCGGCGAGTTCACCGTCTACACAACGGAGAGAATCTTTCAATTCCTCATTTTAGGATACATGTTAATTGGGTTACGCCTTTTAAGTGAGCTAATAGACATCTTTCAATTCCTCATTTTAGGATACTTAAGGCGAAAAGGTCAGTTTACAAGGGTTTAGGTAATTACTTTCAATTCCTCATTTTAGGATACCAGCTAAAAGCTGGAGGTTAACAGTGTTACCACTCCACCCCTTTCAATTCCTCATTTTAGGATACGGGTTCGTTACGTGCCCTGATTGCAACCATGACGACAAAATCTTTCAATTCCTCATTTTAGGATACCGGATCCAGGAGCTCACCGAGGCCGCACTAGCCATGCTCTTTCAATTCCTCATTTTAGGATACTCATAGGTGGCTGGCCAAGAGGTTGGCCTACGTTCTTTCAATTCCTCATTTTAGGATACACACTACCTTCTGGACCCCCGTGTCCTCAGGGATGAGTCTTTCAATTCCTCATTTTAGGATACCGAACCAGGCTCAAGCACCCCTGTCCGCGGTGTCTGTGAGCTCTTTCAATTCCTCATTTTAGGATACGTGAATATGTAACTTATGCGATGGAGCGTCGCAAGTACATCTTTCAATTCCTCATTTTAGGATACGTGGCCGGATAACTGGACCAGATGGGGGATAGATGACTTTCAATTCCTCATTTTAGGATACTTGGAGGCTTACGCCGTGCTTCTGTCCTTCATTCTAGACCTTTCAATTCCTCATTTTAGGATACTAGCGGCAACAATGAACCCTAGTACCTACGGAGGTGTGTTCTTTCAATTCCTCATTTTAGGATACAAATCCACCCCCTCACTCTGTTTTCAGCCTCCTCTTTCTCTTTCAATTCCTCATTTTAGGATACACGAGGAGGTACTGGCCGTTCCGGAGCAGCCTATCATCTTTCAATTCCTCATTTTAGGATACACGACCTTATTCTTGTTCGCCCCATAGGTGAGTAAAAAATCTTTCAATTCCTCATTTTAGGATACCGCGTCATGGTGACACCACTACGCGGGTGAACTTGGCTTTCAATTCCTCATTTTAGGATACCCACGACTGTCCACTTCTTGGTCTTAGGCCAGTAGCCTTTCAATTCCTCATTTTAGGATACACGTGGGTGAATACCTGCTTATTCACCCGCGTCCAAGAAACTTTCAATTCCTCATTTTAGGATACAGTTCTGAAGCCAGGAAGGTTGTCATAAACATACTCTTTCAATTCCTCATTTTAGGATACAACAGTGCCTATTGCTGAACAGTTAAAACAGAGAAGTCTTTCAATTCCTCATTTTAGGATACATATATACCTCCAGGCTCAACGCCGGAGGCAACTCCTTTCAATTCCTCATTTTAGGATACAGCCTTAACAACCGGAGCAAAAAGCTTGGAGACCCTATCTCTTTCAATTCCTCATTTTAGGATACATGGTCCGCATGGTGAGTATGTTCTGAATGGTCTTAGCTTTCAATTCCTCATTTTAGGATACCAGAGAGTTCAAAGTGTTCAGGAGTCTATGGCGGGACGTCTTTCAATTCCTCATTTTAGGATACTGAAGTGTTTTCACGCGTGTGATGCGCGCACTTCTTTAGCTTTCAATTCCTCATTTTAGGATACCGGCCTCGTTGCACCGTTGAGTGTCTGCGAGGTGTCTTTCAATTCCTCATTTTAGGATACAAGAATGGGTTGGTCATTCGCAATAATCGGTGACTTTCAATTCCTCATTTTAGGATACTCAGGTTCTGGAGTCGATGGAAGATGAGCTGAGAGTCTTTCAATTCCTCATTTTAGGATACTAACGAGGCTAAAAAGTGGTACACTTCTCGATACGATCTTTCAATTCCTCATTTTAGGATACGGAACTTTGACGAGTATAAGGGTAGGGCGGCTGAGAACTCTTTCAATTCCTCATTTTAGGATACGAGGCGAAGAGGAGAGGTGGGTAAGTTGAGGCGGGTATACTTTCAATTCCTCATTTTAGGATACGCGCCCCAAGTAGTGTGCGACTGTCCATGCCATAGCAGTCTTTCAATTCCTAATTTTAGGATACAAAACAGTGTCATATGACACTAAAAGATATCATTTCAACTTTCAATTCCTCATTTTAGGATACTTATACGGCTTTAATACTTGCTGACTACAAAGTGGAGGTCTTTCAATTCCTCATTTTAGGATACGTTTATAGAAGGTGATAGGGAGAAGGATGTGGAGAACATCTTTCAATTCCTCATTTTAGGATACAGACCTGAGTGGGTGGTGGAGGGTGTATGGAATGGGTAACTTTCAATTCCTCATTTTAGGATACGGCAACGTAGTTTATTGTTGTGCATCCACTTGAAGCTTTCAATTCCTCATTTTAGGATACCCGAGGCTTCAGCTGAGGGGTAGCTCACTAGAGGCGGAGTATCCTTTCAATTCCTCATTTTAGGATACCAGCCATACGAAGCTAAGAACCGTGAACTCTGGTGCTTAACTTTCAATTCCTCATTTTAGGATACATAGTGGTGGACACGGCTCCTTCGGTTACCACGGAACTAACTTTCAATTCCTCATTTTAGGATACCAGACCAGACCCCCTCCACCACGAGAAGGTTCCGACCTTTCTTTCAATTCCTCATTTTAGGATACCGCCACAGACTCCTGAACACCTTGAACTCTGTTATACTGTCTTTCAATTCCTCATTTTAGGATACGAGTTCGGCTTCATACCCATAGACGCGGAAATATTCACTTCTTTCAATTCCTCATTTTAGGATACATTCAGTGTGTAACGAAGATGGGGGAAGCGAACCCTTTCAATTCCTCATTTTAGGATACCCGTGAAGGAAACCCAAATAGCAACACCGGCGGGGCTTCCTTTCAATTCCTCATTTTAGGATACTGGGGTTCATGTGATTGTTGTAAGTGCTTGTGTATCAGTGCCTTTCAATTCCTCATTTTAGGATACCCAGCACTACCATTTTGATAAGGCAAGCCGAAAGTCTTTCAATTCCTCATTTTAGGATACAGCTCTTGTAGATGAGCACACTGCGACTCGGTGTCGTTTTCTTTCAATTCCTCATTTTAGGATACTCTGACGCTTACAGTGAAGGGTATTCTGGTTTTCGCTACTTTCAATTCCTCATTTTAGGATACGCTGAACACATATTCAAGAACATACTGGCGGTACCTAACTTTCAATTCCTCATTTTAGGATACATATAGCGAACCATATCTTGGGTAACAAGGTGAGTTAAAACTTTCAATTCCTCATTTTAGGATACGTGAAGCCGAAATCGTGTACATCGAGGACTACCATGGCTACTTTCAATTCCTCATTTTAGGATACAGAATGATGAGGAGTTGGGGGTTGATAGGAGAGCGATAGGCTTTCAATTCCTCATTTTAGGATACCCTCTAATAAGACGTGTATCCTGCTACGCACTTCAACCTTTCAATTCCTCATTTTAGGATACAGTACCTCTTCTTGCACTTCCCACACCGCTTGATTACGTCTTTCAATTCCTCATTTTAGGATACAACACCAGGTTGCACTACACCCGGTACGGCTTGTTACTTTCAATTCCTCATTTTAGGATACACACGCATAGGTGTGCGTGCCTGGGGCGCGCCCTGGCTTCTTTCAATTCCTCATTTTAGGATACTGGTACGTTAAACTGCTGCCGCAACACTCTTTAGCGTTCACCTTTCAATTCCTCATTTTAGGATACAAAAAGACCGAAAGATACAGGTGGTTGAGTGATATGTCTACTTTCAATTCCTCATTTTAGGATACTGTTAGTGTCATTTTCGCTACATCAGTAAACGCTAACTTTCAATTCCTCATTTTAGGATACTCGCTGTGATTGGTGCTGGGATAGGCTACTTCAGCTTTCAATTCCTCATTTTAGGATACTATTGTTGATGGTGTTAAAATCAAAGTCAAAGTCGCTTTCAATTCCTCATTTTAGGATACAGGAACTCTTAGAGTTAGAACAGGAATCAGATATAAGTATCTTTCAATTCCTCATTTTAGGATACCCGTAGCCCTTCTCAAGTGTCATTATTGCCTCTACTTTCAATTCCTCATTTTAGGATACCAAGTTATATAGAAAGGTTTATAGTGTAGAACAACTCTTTCAATTCCTCATTTTAGGATACTGGGACGGCGGAAGACGGGTCAAAGTAGGCGGCTTCGCTTTCAATTCCTCATTTTAGGATACCCGACCTTCGAAGACCTGGTTGCTAAGAAGGAGCTGTATACTTTCAATTCCTCATTTTAGGATACATGTCGTTAGAACAAGAAATAGAGAGCCAACTCAACTTTCAATTCCTCATTTTAGGATACTTGCGGTTGTGTTAGGTGTCTTGGTGTTTATCTATGTCGTTCTTTCAATTCCTCATTTTAGGATACGAGCAGTTAGCAGGTATTTTAGCAGAGTTTTACAATAGCTTTCAATTCCTCATTTTAGGATACTGGGGGTTAAGGTGGTTATTGATGTGTAGTATTTGCCACTTTCAATTCCTCATTTTAGGATACACCTAACAGCGGACGCGGCTATAAGCAGGGGTGTCTACCTTTCAATTCCTCATTTTAGGATACCGCTTCAAGCACTGGTAAACAGAAACCCTCAGCCGTCTTTCAATTCCTCATTTTAGGATACACCCGCCTGAACGACGGGCGCCTAAGACGCCTAACACTTTCAATTCCTCATTTTAGGATACAGGTGTCCACCAAAACTATTAAGACGTATAAGCGATTACTTTCAATTCCTCATTTTAGGATACACGAATATCAACATGCTGCGTATGTTGCAAGCTGCCTTTCAATTCCTCATTTTAGGATACCTATTCTAGCGGGGTTCCCAATCCGCTCCCTGGGGGCCTTTCAATTCCTCATTTTAGGATACATGTAGACGTCAGCTGTGAAGCCCGCATCTAAGGGTATATCTTTCAATTCCTCATTTTAGGATACTTTTCGATTTTCTTTACGTTAATCTGCGTTCCTAGCCTTTCAATTCCTCATTTTAGGATACGTGTCGTTTAAGAAAGTGAACTATCAAAGTATAAGTTTCAACTTTCAATTCCTCATTTTAGGATACATAGCCAGGGCCACACTGGGGTGTTAACCACGTATGCTTCTTTCAATTCCTCATTTTAGGATACGTAACCGTATTGCCAGTTGGATTAGCTCTAGAGTTGCCTTTCAATTCCTCATTTTAGGATACGTGCTAACTTGTGGGGTGCTCTTTCTATAAAAGAAATAGTCTTTCAATTCCTCATTTTAGGATACTCACTAATCCAACACCTACCCCCAAAAGGGTAAGTATCTTTCAATTCCTCATTTTAGGATACCTGTTAGGCTGGCTTTTTGGAACTAAGTCTATTAGGCATCTTTCAATTCCTCATTTTAGGATACTACCCGATATAGACGTGGTGCTAGCCGGGATACTGATCTTTCAATTCCTCATTTTAGGATACCTTCTCGAGTGTGGTAACTGTGGTAGAGTATACGCACCTTTCAATTCCTCATTTTAGGATACAAAAATGGTGCAGAGCGCGGGAAGACATACTTTGTAACAACTTTCAATTCCTCATTTTAGGATACTTATCTCATTTTTACTAGGCATTGCTTAACGCCTTATGAACTTTCAATTCCTCATTTTAGGATACTATCTCCACGGTGAGGGTCTGACCGGGTACCGCCTCTTTCAATTCCTCATTTTAGGATACACACCGCCATCAACGGGGAGTCAATCGGAAGCTGGGAGCACTTTCAATTCCTCATTTTAGGATACATGGTGTTCAGCCCTGCGGGGTAGAAGGGGAACTCGAACTTTCAATTCCTCATTTTAGGATACGAAGAGGAACCCGTATGAATACTAGAAGGCGCGCCGAGGCCTTTCAATTCCTCATTTTAGGATACCGGCGAGGTACGCCTGAGTCGTCTCCTGGTTGGTGGCTACTTTCAATTCCTCATTTTAGGATACCCAGGCCCTCCGGCAGGGGGAGCCAGCCCGCGTAGCTGACTTTCAATTCCTCATTTTAGGATACGTAGAAGGGAGAGCAGGGGGAGGGCGAGTAAAGTTCAGCTTTCAATTCCTCATTTTAGGATACAGAAAACACCTAACTAAAAGGATGAGACAAATCTATTTAGCTTTCAATTCCTCATTTTAGGATACATCATAAGAAGGAAGGGGTACAAGAAGGGGTATTACTCGGCTTTCAATTCCTCATTTTAGGATACTTGAGTTTGGTTTGAAAAGGGAGGGTGGAGGTGTAAGGCTTTCAATTCCTCATTTTAGGATACTTCACCCGGAGTGGTAAACATTAGTTCGATAAGTAATGCTTTCAATTCCTCATTTTAGGATACCGGTGCGTAGCGCGTAGTAGGTTGACCCGTACCCGTCACCCCCTTTCAATTCCTCATTTTAGGATACCACTACGTCATACCACTAGGGGTAGAGCGAAAAATAATCTTTCAATTCCTCATTTTAGGATACGGCGGGGCGCCATACACACAGACCCCAGTGAAATAGTGGACGCTTTCAATTCCTCATTTTAGGATACGCGTTGGTCTATGTGTGGTGGTCTTAAATGGGTTATCGTACTTTCAATTCCTCATTTTAGGATACTAAGTGCATAACCTAAGCCCGTCTGAATCGTGATAACAACTTTCAATTCCTCATTTTAGGATACCAAAGTCCAGCTTGTCGACGTTTACACCGCAATTGATGAAACTTTCAATTCCTCATTTTAGGATACTATTTAGAATAGCCTAGCCCCTCCGTGACTTTCACTGTCACTTTCAATTCCTCATTTTAGGATACAGCTCCTCAGGGAGGAGTTTGAGAGAAGAGACTAGCTCTTTCAATTCCTCATTTTAGGATACGTGTAACGTGGTTACATGGTGTTCTCGCATGGTCTATAAACTTTCAATTCCTCATTTTAGGATACCAGAGGAGATTCCTTGAGAACTGTGTCAGGGAGCTTCAATCTTTCAATTCCTCATTTTAGGATACAGATACGTGTACCTATTGTGGAACGCTCGCTCCGGCATAGCCTTTCAATTCCTCATTTTAGGATACCTAATAATGGGAACCTACAAGTCGATGGAGGGCGCCCTCTTTCAATTCCTCATTTTAGGATACTGTGTGTTCATAATAGCACTACCCTTAAAATCGTATATTTCTTTCAATTCCTCATTTTAGGATACTCAAGGCTGGCGACGTACTAGTCGTTTTCCAGTTACTTTCTTTCAATTCCTCATTTTAGGATACAAAGGCTCTGACCCCCCGTGTAAGTAGGCTTAGGGATAGCTTTCAATTCCTCATTTTAGGATACCGACCCCCGCCCACTCACAGCAATAACTGAAATCTCTTTTCTTTCAATTCCTCATTTTAGGATACGCGGAATACACAGACACGGATATACGCTACTTCTTCGCTTTCAATTCCTCATTTTAGGATACTCAAAAAGAGAAACAGGAGGGTCAGGAAGGGAAGGATCTTTCAATTCCTCATTTTAGGATACTGTAACACCAAGCCCCACTTCCCCGCCAAGATGGTGTCTTTCAATTCCTCATTTTAGGATACGAGAACACGGCTACAACGAACCATACGATGGATGCGACTTTCAATTCCTCATTTTAGGATACCCCCACGCCCAGCTGGGGTTACGACAGGATTGTTTACGGCTTTCAATTCCTCATTTTAGGATACTTATGTTAGACCCTACTGGTGCTTACAACTCGTATACTTTCAATTCCTCATTTTAGGATACCTAATTCATCGCTTCCACTCATACCCTTGTGGACTGCGTCTTTCAATTCCTCATTTTAGGATACGTTAGACTTTACACTGCAATTGACGAAAAGGTTTTCATCTTTCAATTCCTCATTTTAGGATACCCTAGCAGAGGAAATCCTGAAGGGGCCACCGAAGGAGACTTTCAATTCCTCATTTTAGGATACATTCAAGTGCCTACTAACCGCATCAGTATCAAACTCTTTCAATTCCTCATTTTAGGATACCGTCCTTCAGGCGGTTAAACTGGCAAAGGAGAAAATCTTTCAATTCCTCATTTTAGGATACTACTTTGGCGAAGTAGGGGGAAGATAAATAGCCCCACTTTCAATTCCTCATTTTAGGATACCCATAGCTATGGCGTAGGTGCTCGGTATACTCATGAAATCTTTCAATTCCTCATTTTAGGATACCGATACCTGTGCCAGCGAGCAGCGCCGTCACCCTCGACGACTTTCAATTCCTCATTTTAGGATACCATCCACAGGGTTTATTAGGGCACACATCGACCTGTTCTACTTTCAATTCCTCATTTTAGGATACCCGTGGAGTATAATGCTAGGCGCCGGCACCTTGTTAAATCCTTTCAATTCCTCATTTTAGGATACAGGGACTACGACGGGTACTCCCTGAGCGTACAGCCTGTAACTTTCAATTCCTCATTTTAGGATACAGGGGGCGCACGTATCTTGGCGGCACAGCGGTCTTATTCCTCTTTCAATTCCTCATTTTAGGATACTGGACGTTTATCTATATCTCTTCAACGATTTAAGTTTTTTGTATGGAGGGTGTTTTTCTGTGGCATAGTGATCGTCGGCACTTTTTGAGCTTGTCCCCACCCGGCTTTTAGTATTTAAGCTAATGTATTGATGGCGGGGATGGTGTCTGGATAACGATTTCCTACGCTTAGAGGTACGTATATCGCTATCCTAATCAGACGTCACTAGGCTGTATTTTGGCTGTTAGTT
>Ga0208549_100607_pt1 | contig 14702 bp, 13 predicted proteins | sample BED_host_MetaG_FD_187135 | JGI IMG/M metagenome (GOLD analysis project Ga0208549, IMG submission 187135) | Hot spring microbial mat communities from Yellowstone National Park, Wyoming, USA - BED_host_MetaG (SPAdes) (version 2) | ecosystem: Environmental > Aquatic > Thermal springs > Hot (42-90C)... | reverse complement strand
TGCACTACCCTTACTATTAATGCCTTTCTTTAATTCAATTTCCTTCGTTGCTATTAATTATTCCCTGTTAGTTTTCATGAGCACAGCATCAACTACACCTTTCAACCTATTAGTTATGGAATCTGCTGAGAAAAAACATTGGGGCTCACTGTTTTCCAAGTTCTCTTTCTTCTCCTCTATCGGTATGCTATTAGGTTTGCTTGCCTCAACTTTTCTAGTTATTTTTCTAAAAATTTATGAAGTAGAGGAAATTCTAGGCATATTAACTCTGGGAACTTTGATTGCCGGATTCAAGCTGGTTCCTAGGCCAGTAATAACCTTTGAGAGAACTGCAATGTTACAACATAAAGAGTCTTTCATGATTAGGATAAGGCATTTGCCACTCTTCTTCCTTCATTTGCCTAATATTCACAGTTTTAAAGTATTTTCTCTCAGTAGGCTTACTAAAAAACCAATAAATTATATTCCTCTCCTTTACCTAGGGTTGGTCATTTTTTATATAAGTAGCGGGATATTTAATACAGTTTACCCTGCAGGGCTTTACGTTAAAGGTTTAGAGAAATCTGAAGTATTACTAGTTATAACCGTAGGGATGGTATTCCAAATATTGGGCTTTAGGATTTCCTCAAGTTTACTTGAAGCAAAGGAAGAGAGTAAGATAGCTCACCTTTCATTAATTTTAAGGGGTTCTTCATACGTCGTACTTGGTGTGTTTTCCGTTTTCTTTTTAGGTTATCCAATACTTATCTCCGGGCTGATTTTCTATCCTCTAGCTGCAGGAATAGCTTACTCCCTCTTTTACTCTTCCTCTACTACAATGATTTTTAAAATCGTAGGAGAAAGGCAACAAGGTAAAGGGTTAGGAGTCTACAGTACGGTAGTAGGTATTTCGCTCTTTGTAGGCTCTTTAGTCTCAGGTTACATTACGCATTACCTAGGCTATGGAATAGATTTCATAATTGCTGGTTTACTCTTACTTGCAGACTCTTACTTATTCCGCTACCTAGAAGAGGGATAAAAAAGGAGACTTTTTGTTTTTAAATTAAAAGATAAAAGCTAAAAATTAATATTTAATGCAAATATCTTGGAAGGTATAAAATCTAGTTAATGAAATTAAACTGGTCTCTTATAGACCAGTTATTACGTAAAACTGGTCGGAAAAAGACTTAAATGCGTAATCTCTATCATTCTTATGGAAGAAGGAATAAAGATCTTCATAGCTGAATGGCTTACTTCACCATTACCTAATATAATAGAAAGGGACTTATCCCTACCACTAGACAAGGATTACATAATTACAGTAACCGGTGGAAGAAGGAGCGGTAAAACTTTCCTCCTCTATCAGACAATAAAGAAAATAATTGAAGGAGGCTTAGCTTCCCGTGACGAAATCCTATACGTCGACTTTGATGATTATAGGTTAAAAAAAGTGACTGTAAACGACATGGACAAGATAATTTTATCCTTTGAAGAACTTACCGGTAAAACTCCAAAGTATATTTTCTTTGATGAAATTCAAGATGTAAAGGATTACGGTAGTTGGTTCAGGAAGAAGTTAAACGCTAGGATATTTCTTTCCGGTTCATCTTCGCAACTAACACCTTTAAATATAGCTAACGAACTTAGGGGAAGGAGTGTAAATTACGAAGTTTATCCTTTATCTTTTAAGGAGTTCCTTAGGTTTAAAGGGTTCATTTACAATCCCTTAATGGATTATACTCTGCAAAGAGGGAAAATACTCTCCCTTCTAAGGGAATATTTGCAGTTCGGTTCTTATCCAGCGGTTGTACTTGAGGAAGATAAAGTTAGACTACTGAGGTCATATTTCGATTCAGTAATTGTTAGAGACCTTTCAATAGTAAAGCCTAGTATTGCTGAAACTTTCGCAAGTTTCCTTATAGCAAATTATTCTAATCCCATTACCGTGAATAGGGTTTATAATTACATAAAGGGGTTAGGAATTAAGATAGGTAAAGATACTATCCTGGAACTATTCTCGAAGGCTAAAGAAACTTACTTTTCATTCCTAGTTGAAGAATTCGAAAAGAGCGAAAGTAAAAGGAGAGCTAATCCTAAAAAGCTCTATATAATTGATACTGGTTATCCGACAGCCTTAGGTTACGAATTCTCAATTTCTAGGGCAATGGAGAACGTAGTGTACATTGAGCTATTGCGAAGGGGATGCAAGGAAGTATTTTATTGGAAAGGCAAAAAGAGGGAAGTTGACTTCGTTGTATCCAAAAATTTTGAACCTAAGATTTTAATTCAAGTGACCTACGCCACAGATAAGATAGAGGAAAGGGAAATAAAAGGACTTAAAGAGGCAAGCTCGTCTTTGAAAGCTGAGGAGGGAATAGTAATAACCTGGGATTATGAAGGAAAGGTGAACGGATTTAAAGCGATTCCTTTATGGAAGTGGTTATTGCATAGCGTATAAACTACTTCAGCAAAAAAGTTTTTAATTAAAGAGATATACTAATGGAAAAATGCTAAAGCAGTTGCCAACAGTTTCAGATGAACCGTATTTCATTATATACATATGAAAGTTATGAGTAAGGCTAAAAAAATCAAAGATAATATTCAAAGACGCGCTTCCCTTTTCATGTGCTCTTGTTAAACTGCCATGGAGTATAAGTCTTTTCCATTCCATAAGATGTTTGACTTTAAGCTGAGTTTTAAATTCATTTATGATTAATTTATATCATAGATTACATTTTTGATTATAGCTTTATACTAATAACTTAAAAATGTTTAATTTTTGAATTCACTATTTTCATCGCAATCTAGAATCTTAATTTTCCCTATTTATCATAGTAAAGTTTATATATACATTTTTAGATTTCAATATAGGCATGGTTAAAGGAATAATAATTCTTTCAATTTTATCTTTATCTATTTTAACATTGCTTAGCGAATCGGGCGTTCAAGTAGGAGGTCATTATAACGTATTCCAATTGGGTATAGGTAAGGTGACTGCGTTTTCAATGTATAAGTACCCCGTGAATGATTCTTATTTAATCGTGGCAGGAGTTGAAATTGGTCACAATTATTACGTTAACGTGATAAGGTTAAGTGAGTACTATGTTAAGGTTGCTTACAATATATCACAAAGTTCTCCAGTATATGTCGTAATAATATGTCCCAAATATTTCATTGTAGGCTTAGCAGACGGGGTTGTTAAAGAGTATTCAACAAGCAACGGTAGTCTTATATGGTGTGAAAAAATAAGTTGTGAAGAACACTCAATCCCTGCAATTGTTGAAATTGCCCTCTCATGTAGAGAAGTAATCGCTGAGGGAGAAAATTTTACTTTTAATATATTCGCCCTTAATCTCTCTAACGGGAGGTTATTGTGGTCCTTCACCATGGAAAATACCCAAGCCGAAGAAACTCAAGGTTATTTTAACGTTTGCGGTGATTACGTTGTAGTAGGCTTAGGCAACGGTTATTCAGAAAATCAGGAGGGTTGGGTAGTTTTACTAAACGCCAGTAACGGTGAGAAAATTTGGTTAAAATGTTATACTGGAGTTCAACCCGTAGGAGTTCCAATATTTGCCTGCAATGGGAAATATATAGTCCTAGGTGTTGGGGAAATTAACAAGGATTATTTTTATTGTTGTACCATTTATTACATTCATTCTAAAATATGTGTACTTTGTACCTCTAGTGGAAAAACAGTTTGGTCTAGTATTACTTATTCTTCTACAGCGAATATAAACATTGCCTCAACAAAATGCTTAATAGTTTACGTGATTAGCTGTTCGCTCTACATAATGAAGGACTTTAAGTTAATATATAATTTTACATTACCTAGTATACATCCTGCCTTTGTTTGTGCCTGCAATAATGTAATTGCCGCGGTGAGCGGAAACAAGGTTTTCGTATTTAAATGTAATAGTCTTATTTATAATTACACTTTTCACAGTAAGATTTATGGACCTCAAATTAATTATGATGGAAGTGTAATACTTCTTGCCAATAGTACTGGTTTAATATTTATTACTACTCTTCAATTTAAATATGGAGTAAAGGTTACATTTAGTTTTAAGGTATTTGGTGGGAGGCCTCTAAGACCTCTGGAAATATTATTGAAATTCCCTAACGGTACTTGCAAGTGCATTACTACAGGGAGTTATAATCTTCCTCCGGGTACTAGGTTTAAAGTACTTTGTATAATTAGTTCGGGAGTAAGGTGGGTCTCTACTTCATGCGGTGTAATATCTAATCTACTTTCTTGTTCAATAGTCTATCCGGTTTATGAGCAGTATAAGGTCAATTTTACTTATAAAGTCATAGGTAATTACTCGGGAGAGTTACCTATTAATGTAACTTTTTACTATTTTGGGAAGAAGATTACTAAGCCTGTAGGAGTTTACTGGGTCGATTTTGATTCCTCCTATAATTATACAAAGTGTATAAAGGGGCCCAATGGTGATGTTAAGTGGATAACTTATGATGGCTCTGGATTTATAACTAAACCGGGTACTGTGGACATTAATTACTATACTCAATTCCGCGTTGTTATAATAAAGGTAACACAGAATAGCTGTGCACAGTGTAATTATTATGCAGTCTCAAAAAAGACTATGTGGGTTAACGATAGTTGTAAAATAGTCTTACCTAAACTTCCGTTCTGGGAATTAGGGATATATGTAGGAAAAAATCATACTTTCTACCCCGGCTGTACGATAACTGTTAACTCTCCATTATGTTTAAAGCTTTATACTTGGCCCAATGTTAATTTATTAATAAAAGGATTAATTATGCTGGGGCTCTTAGCTAATGTTAAATTTTTAATAGATATTCTAAGGAAGAAGTGAGATGGTGGGAAGGATGGATATTGATCATTCTGAATTATTGAGTCTTTCGTTTTTATTTATACTAAAAAACATTATATTAACTTTCTCAATTATAAATGCCCTAGTGGTATTAGTGACAACTTGCATAGCTTTTTGGGTTCTCGTTTATGTGGCTACCGTAGTTTTAGACATTCTTATAGTATTTTATGTTACGGGTATATTCCCTGACATGCCTTTTCTTCTCTTTTTCTTATTGATTTTTTTAATATTTTTCGCGTCTCTTGGGTTTTGGATTTATTATACTGAAAACTACTCTTATAATTTTTTTGCTGAATCGTACTTGGCGATATCATTAATTATAATTCAAGGCTGGGTTTTCAATTTAGTTTATGCTACTCCTTCATCAATACGAATTGGTAAGATACTTGATTCTAATATAATAGCAATTTCCGGTTTATTATACCCGCCACTAGTTACATCACTATTAGGTTCAATTTTATTCCTACTAGGTGTTATAATTTCGTCGGAAAAGAAATTTCCCTAAATTAACATATGAAAAGATCTAGCATAATTTGCTACTTTTTAAGGTACGTAATATATGGTTAATTATAATATTTTCCCAATTCTTTGCTTTGTGGATCTGTTCAATTTTTCTAAGAGACTACATTAAACTTACTTTTAATTCTACTGAAGATTTAGAATTTATACTGAAGAAGTGAGTTTAGAGCCTAAGAAAATTCAACTAGTCCACAAAGCCCCAATTCATATATTATACTCCACATTTAGTCTCAAATACACTATAAAGAAACAGTGAGACTAATATTATATTTCTGTTTAATTATTTTGTCTATGAAAAGTTTTAACTACTATAATATTGAATATTTTTGAGAATTCTAGAATAAGTTAAAAGTATCTAAAATAATTTTTTACGTATCTTTATGTAATATTAAATATAATATTAATAAAATTGAACCATCTAATCGTTATTTGTATTTCTGATCTTTATATAGTTTAAAAGTTAACTCGAGAATATTATGAAAAATAACTATGTTTAATTGTGCATGATTTACTTTAATAATGAAAAGTATTTTCTACTAATATCAGTAATTATTAAATACTGTTTAAATGAGATTCTAATTATGTCTAAAAGGTTATTCATTAGAGAATCCTCAGGTTTAGTAAGGCAAATGGGAGCTAAGCATGCGTTTGCCAAGGTCTTAGCTTTAATAGCTCCAATATCTGTGTATTATATCTTAATTTATTCTCCATCAGTGCCTGCAGCTAACTGGACAATAGGAATAATATTAGCACCCTTACTAGCCCTGCCAATATTCCTGACTTATTTAAAGTTGGCAGAGGATATTCCTAGAGAGACAGTTGAACGCGTTAAGGGATTAGGTTAAGAAAACATTCGGTGAAGTGAGTGTAATAGAAATTAAGAACATAGGTTCCGATTGCTCTTCTTAAAATTGCAAGAAAGGTGGATGGGAGGGTAGTTGTGTCTCCCTCGACTAGCCCCAATGTGTGTCTGTGTATGATCCCTTAGCCCGTGGCGGAATTAAAAGTAATTAAAAGTAAGGAAAAGTTAGGCCACGGGTAAACACTTCCTAATATATTACGACTTCATTACTAATGAATGTTAGAATAATCAATATAATAATTTTTTATATATTTTTTTATCTGAAAATAATTTAAATTTTTGCATTTAACTTAATAATACGCTCTAACAGTATAAGAGATTATGACCTAGTAGTAAAATATGAATTTGGGAATTTAATTTAGAGTTTATCCTCGATTAAAATAATCTTTTCATTGAACTAAAATTCTCTCTTAACAGGAAATAAATCGAAATCTTTATCGTTAGAATAAACAACGTCTATTCCAAACCTATTCATTTGGTTAAAGATTATTGCGTCATCCCAAAGTTTATAACTTAATTTGGAAGATTGTAAAATTCTTGTCGCACCAATAAAATCTTCCCAAGTAGTTTCTATAATTTTAATTCCAGACTGTTTTAAATAGTCCATAAATCTTGGAATTATTTCAACCTTTTTCCTCCTCTTTAAATGGGCCAAAACTTGAGAAATAACCAAAGTAGAAGAGTACGCATCTTCTTCCTCAGCAGTCTTTAATAATTCCTTTGCTCTTTCACCGTATGTAGGGTCAGAGAAAAGTACATAGATAAATACGTTTGAATCAATCATTATCTTCAAAGCTTAATGCCTCCTCTATCTCTTCAATTTTAACGCTTTCCTTCCCAGCTATTCCGTAAATATCATCAACAGTTAATCTCTTGACGTTAATTATAATCCTTCCATCTTTTTCCAAGTTTATCTCGACTTTACTACCTTCTTTTAAGTTTAATTTTTCTCTAATTTCCTTAGGTATCACTATCCTCCCCTTTTCATCTATTGTAACTGTGTATCCCATGAATTTATTTTACATTCCCACTTTAAAAATTTTCCTACAAGATTGTAACCCGTTACAGGAATCGATCTTCAAGCTTGAATTTTACATTAAGGAAGTGTAGTAATATTTGTAAAGAAGAGATTTAGCTAATTCCAAAGAATTGAGTATTTAAGTTTGCTGTATAAAGTTATAATAGAGATGAAAAAGAAAGTCAAAGAATTAACAGAAAAATGGTTAAAAGAAGGTTTACCTTTTGATCTACCTTTATCTAATGACGTTATACGGGATAGGGAATAAAATATGTATCCTTAGCTCGAACTAAAAGAGCATGACCAAAATGAGTAGGGAGTTTTACATTCAATTTATTTCAAGAATTTGATGAGTAGCTAAGCGTATTATTTTAGTATTATTCCCTTCCTTTCCGCTTCTTCCTTAGCTTTTCTCCTCATTTCCTCAGCATTTCCTACATAGAATATCATATTAACAAACGACTTTTCCCTTATAGAGTACATAAAGTCGTCAATTTTCCTAATTTTCTTGCTCCAAGTTTTTCTAAAACTTTCTGAGATCTTATATTTCTCTCATCAACCCAAGCCGTCACTATGCTAACGTTTGATAACGCATAAAACATTAAAGCATATATCAGCCCTTTTCCTCTAAATTCTTTAGCTACAGAATATGCAATCTCGGCAACGTGAGGTTGCCTTAAAGCTCCAAAGTACTTTCCTCTCATAACTTGTATTGATCCTACGACCTTCTCTTTCTCAATTGCTAAAAACATAGGATAATCATTCCACCTTATCTTTTTCACGTCCTCTAATGTAACGTCATCATACCTAATAATTGTATAATTTTCAGGGTCGTCCTTTAACAACTGTAAATATTCGTAAAATTTTTCTGCATAATCCTCATTAGCTTTAACTATTTCTATTTCTCTTCCTTCAAGTAATAGTTGCATCAAAAATCATGCATCTAATGATTTTTATTCCTTTTTATTGGCAGTTTTTAAGATATACGACGATATTCCGATTTATATTTAAGATTTTACGATATTAGTTAAACATTAATAAAATAGGCAGACGATTGCAAGGAAAGTTTAAAGAGTAAAAATAAAAGTCACTTTGTATTATATATCTTTAGGCATAAAATATGTCAATAAGCATATGGAAACGAATTATTATCGTAGCTTTCATAATAGCTATAAGCATACTAGGAGTGTTTAATAATAATTAAAGCTAGCAAATGAATAAGTGGAAGAGGTGATATAAATGAATAAGTGGAAAACTATTTCAATAATACTAATCTTTATAGTAGTAGTGGAAAGTATTATAATATCCAATCAATATAGGCATGTAAATCTGATAAATAATAATTCAGTGAATAATTCTGAGCAAATTCAACCCGCTTTTGCTGTTACAGAACCAGAATATAGGTCAAATCCAGTAATAGGTAATTACTCATTCATAATTAATTCTACAACTCAATTTGTAAAAGTGTGTAATTATACGCTCATAGTAGCGGTAGTAAATATCAATTTGACAAAAGTAAAAGTAGGTGATTCCTTCTTACTTTATCCACCAATAAACATTGGAAGTACTGTATGTGAGGCCTTATATAATAATCCAATATTGAACATTACAATAATTTGCAATACTTTATCTAAGGAAAATGGATCACAGTATCTTACTTTCAAAATTGCAATAAATTCGTCAATCATTAAAGCTCACGGAGGCGCTACCTTTCTTCTATCTTCTCATGAAATACGTGCAACTTCTCTAACTACTATAGATAAAAATACGTTTTTATTTACAGTATTTAAACCAGACTGCAGTTCAGAGATAACATTAGAATTTTACATAGCACCTCTTTCTACCGGTTCTAAGTTATGCTAAGTTACCTCTCTTTTTATCCTAAACTTTCATATTCTTGGTAAAAATACAAAGAATGTTCTATAGCCTTATAGAAGTTCTCCAACTTTACGTTCTCATTTGGGGCATGGGCATTGGACGAAGGTGTACCAACGCCTATCGCGCTAACTATCTCCTTAATCCCTAGATCGTAAAATAAAGCTATCGGCTGAGTGCCTGCAGCATTAGGTAAGATCACTGGATCTCTTGAATAAGCTTTTACAGCAGAAGATATCATAGCCTTAACCACTGCAGTATTTGGACTAGTTCTAACCGGTTTCTCAAGGCCCATTTCTACAATTTCTCCGCCCATGGCCTTGACTATTTTCTCGAGTTCTCTGTAAATCTTTTCCGGATCCTGTTTAGGAACTAGCCTGAAGTCCATTTTTGCCATTGCATAAGAAGGAACAATAGTTTTACTACCTTGTCCTATATAGCCTGCAAATATTCCATCTATGTTACACGACGAGTAAGTATATAAAGCCTTAACTACTTCTTTCCTATCTTTATAATTCAAGGAATAAACACCTAAAGATTTTCTATACTCTTCAACGTCAAGTTCTATTTTATCCAGAAGCTCCTCAACTTCTTCACTTAAAGGTTCAAAATCTTCGTAGAATCCCTTAATTTTTACTTTTTCATCGTCGTAAATTGTATTAAGTATCTTTATCAGTTCTCATACTGGATTTTTAATTAGCGGTGCAACGGAGGAGTGAATATCCCTTTCTCCGACCCTTACAGTTATTTGAACGTAAACTAAACCTTTAACTCCTAGAACTATCATTTGGTCTTCCTTTTGTATCTAACCCTGCACCCTCCATTATTACTGCAGAAGATTTACTTAGTTCCTCCTTTCTAGATTAAGGTGAATACTACCTATTTCTTCCTCCCATTCAAAAGTTAAGTTTTCCCTTGTACTTAGAGAAAGCTAAAAGTCTTGCTATAAGAGTTCCTTTATTATCTGATGCACCTCTAGCAAAAACATAGCCGTCTGAGATAGTTGCAGAAAATGGTGGATACTTCCATTCGTTTATAGGGTCTACTGGTTGAACGTCGTAATGATTATAAACTAGGAGAGTCTTACTTCCTCCTTTATTAACTTTTCCATAAACAACAAGATGACCTTTAGTTTCAACTATATCAGTTTTTATACCTAGTTCTTCCATAAATTCCTTAAGCCAGCTGGATGCGTCTCTTATACTTCTCCAGTAGCTGAAATCGAAGGTATCTTTAGGAATTCTTGATATTTACTCAAGAAGAAATCTAACTCTTCCTTTGAGAATTCCATAAAAATGATAGGCGGAAGAAGTATTTAAATAATCAAGGACAACATTAGGGAACTCGGTATTTTATAGTATTGCATCTATCATTTTAGCACTCTTCTTATCGATGGCATTTAATTCTATTTCAAAAACATCGTCTTCAGTATCTATTATGAATACTTTCCCGTCTATTTTAAATAAGCTATTCCTTCTCCTGGTTTTAAAGCTAGTATTTCCTTTATTAGTAATTACCTTCCATACGAATTCATCTCCAGTAGTGTCTATCTTTACTATCCTCTCTATCTTAGGTATGAAGTACTTCCCCTCAAGTTCTTCCTCTATAATTTCACTCCCTTTTACTTTCCTAAAATCCTCTACTGTAAAATACCTACCCTCGTTAGTCTCTATTAAGAGGAAATAAGGTCTAGTTATGGGAAATGGTTTATAATGAGATTTAACCTCGTAAACTGTTCCTTCATAGACTACCTTATTCTTAGATAAAATTTCCAAATCCACTGGTTTTAACATTTCTAAATAGTAAGAGAACCCCTTTCCCTCTATTCTAGGTTTAGTTTCCTCGATGTATGGAATTTGCGTTTGAAATATTTGGTAAAATTTGCTATCCTTCTTCTTCAGTAATTCCTCCAAAGTTCCTTCCTCAACTATTCGACCTTCTTCCATTACGATTATTCTATCCGCGTAGTAAAGCGTAGAAATCCTGTGAGCTATCATGATAATTGTAGAATCCTTAAATTGTGAGATGATAGTATCCATTATTTTCCTCTCACTATAACTATCGACAGAAGACGTAGCCTCATCAAGTACTAACATTTTAGGATTTTTAAGAAATAACCTAGCAATTTCTATCATTTGTTTTTGTCCGCTGGAAATCTTATTCCCTCTTTCTCCTAAGTGGGTATCGTAGGCAAAAGGCATTTCCATAATAAAGTCATGTGCTCCGCTTGCCATAGCTGCTGCAACTATTTCCTCTGGCTTAGCATCTATTTTTCCATACCTTATGTTGTACTCTACTGTACCGTAGAAAATTGTGGGTTCGGCTTTTATTAACCCTAATTGCTCCCTATAATTCTTAAGATCTAATTCCTTTAAGGGGACACCGTCTATTAATATTTCACAGCTCTTAGGATCGTAAAGCCTCAGAAGTAGCTTTACAACGGTTGACTTACCGGAGCCGGATTTACCTACTATCGCAATTTTTTCTCCCTTCTTAACCTCCAGGCTGAAGTCCTTAATTATAGGCTTTACTTGATCGTAACTGAAGGTAACGTTATTGAACTCAACGTCACCTTTTACCTCTATCTTCTTAGGATTATCAGCAATTTTTACATCATTTTCCGCGTTAAATACTTCCATCAATCTGTTCATTGAAGTTAAGGATTGTTGAGTAAAAGGAATAACGTTGTTGATTAAGTTTTGTACTGGTTGATAAAACATTGTAGTATAAGTTACGAAAGCTACTAAGCTTCCTAGCTCTATTTTTCCAGCAAGTACTTCCTCACCGCCAACGTACCATATTAGGACCGAAATTATGGAAATTGAAGCGCTTATTAAAGGGAACCACGTAAGGTTTGTTTTTATTACGTTCATTTGTGCATTTATTACTTCACCGTTTAGTCTAGATAACCTTTTACTTTCAAAGTCCTCTTTAACGTATGACTTTATTGAGTCTATGTTGGGGACGGTGTCAGTTAGTAGGGAAGATATATCCGCAGTCCTTCTCCACAACTTATGGTAAGCTATTTTACTCCTTTTCCTATACATTATTGTTCCTAGCACTATAATTGGAAATGGAATTAATGCGTAAAGGCCCAGTGAAGGAGTTATTAAAAAGATAGCCACTCCTACACCTACTATTGTTCCCACGTTTGTTATAATCGAAGGAATACCCATGTTACGAACCATAAAGTGTTGCTAATATCAGTAGTAAGCCTGGATAGAATTCTTCCAGTGTTATACCTATCAATGAAATTAGAGGACATTTCCATTACATGTTTATATAATTTTTAACCTAAGTCCATTAACTATCCTTTGACCGTTCAAGTTCAAGATAAAGTTCTGTAATGCGGAGAGAATAACGTTAAGGACATTGACTGAAATCAGTGAAGCAATAAGGATAGGGAATAAGTAAATCTCTCTATTTTGAAATACATTATTTATTAAAATTTTCAGTAAATAAGGTGGGATCAAACTAAGTATTACAAGAATAGATGAAAGTATTGTTCCTAATATTATTTTATATTTATAAGGAGATATCAAAGAGATGATAAAATGCCTAGTATCCTTTTTTCTTCTTGTCTTTCTCTCCTCTTCTTCCCTTTCTTCTTTTCTTCCATCATACCCATTTTTAAGCGCATAATATAGGGTTAGTAGTCCCTCCTTTTTCCTGTTAGTAAACTCGGCAATTAACACTTTCCTCCCTTTATACGTGATATAAATTCTGTTAATTCCCAAACCTTCTTCTAAGCTTACGTCCTCAATATCTGATAAATTGTAAGAATTTCCATTAACTTCCAATTTACCGTCATGAAGAGAAATCTTAACTCTAGAAAACTTTCCGTCATTAACATCGGCTTCAAAATCCATAGTAAAAGTATATAAATATCGATTAAAAATTTTTGAGTGTAAGTGATTTAATGCGTAGTTGAATTCATGTAGGTAAATATTTCCTTATTTCTGCCTCTACATTTTCAGGGAATTTTACGTCCCTTATTATTTCTACTTTTCCAGATTTTAATATAATGTATATTGAGCCAACGTTAAATTTTCTAGCCAACAGACCAGAGGAAACGAAATAGTCGTCAATAATATTATATTTTATTAGCTTTTTGGAGTAGGGAGACTTAATAATTATTCCGTCCTCACTTATCTCATATAGATAAGCCTTCTTCCATAAGGCATACATAATTAACATAAGGAAGGCCATCAAAAGGAATATAAGGAAATTAAATAGAGTCTTGGGATTAATGTTTAAAAATATGGAAAACACTCCAATAAGAATCGAACCTTTAATTATTGTTTTCTTAAGTTCTGGTCTAGTAACCAGCATGCTACACTTCTCCCGCCAATATCAAATAATGGAGGTTCTTTTTCCTTGCATATGTTCATGACGTAAGGACACCTTGGATGAAACCTACAACCGCTCGGTGGGTTTATTAATGAAGGGACTTCACCTTCGGGTGGTTTTAGATCTTTCTTAGACAAGGATGGAACTGATGATATTAAACTTTGAGTATAAGGATGCTTCGGAGACGAGAACACGTCTTCAAAGCTTCCTATTTCAAAGATTTTTCCTGCATAAAGTACGGCTATCCTATCGGAAATGTACCTCGCTACATTTATATTATGCGTAATAAACATGTAAGTTATCTTCCTTTCCCTTTGGATCTTTACTAGTAAATTGAGGATTTGCGCTTGTACTGAAACGTCTAAAGCAGAAGTAGGTTCATCAAGCACTATAAACTCTGGATTACTAACAAGCGCTCTCGCTATTGTAACTCTCTGTTGTTGTCCTCCAGAAAGTTCTCTTGGAAACTTATTTGCAACGTAATCAAAATCTAAACCTACTTCTTCTAAAGTATCTTTTACTATCTTCTTCTTCTCTTCCTTAGGAATATTTCTAATCGGTTCTGCAACTATGTCAAAAATCTTCATCCTGGGATCCATACTACTTGCAGGGTTTTGAAAGACCATTTGAATTTTCTTCCTTATTTTCCCTACATTATCCTTAGTAATTTTTTCACCTTTAAATATAAGTTCTCCTTCAGTTGGTTGTTCTAAAGTTGCTAGAATCCTTCCTAAGGTTGTCTTACCAGATCCGCTTTCACCAACAACACCCAAAGTTTCATTTTCAAAAATGTCTATGCTCACATCGTCTAGAGCTCTTACAACTATAGGCTCTTTTTTACTTATCCTATCCAGTAGTCCATTTCTTCCTACGACGTAGTACTTCTTTATGTGTACAGCGGAATAAAGTACATCACCCATGGCCTAGCCCCTTTGCTAAAAGTCCTATGATATCCTTATATAAAACGTTAATCTGAGCAAGCGTGAATCTCTTCCTCTTTAACATGAAATACATTATAACTATTTATTTTTAAAAATTATGCACATCTACACTGAGGTTTTTAATTCTTTGAATTCATGCTAGTATAAACATTTACAATAAACTTAACGTTGCTGCTTTGTGGATTAGTTCAATAAATCTCATTAGAATGATACAGTAAAAATATGTTCTCTATAGAAAATAATATCTCGCCTAAATAATTTACTATACTACTTCTTGACCTCAAAGCCCTTAGCTCGAC
>Ga0208549_100600_pt1 | contig 14813 bp, 16 predicted proteins | sample BED_host_MetaG_FD_187135 | JGI IMG/M metagenome (GOLD analysis project Ga0208549, IMG submission 187135) | Hot spring microbial mat communities from Yellowstone National Park, Wyoming, USA - BED_host_MetaG (SPAdes) (version 2) | ecosystem: Environmental > Aquatic > Thermal springs > Hot (42-90C)... | reverse complement strand
AATTTATAAAAGATAAAGAAATTTATAAGAGTGTAAAGAATTGAAGAAAGGGTTTAAGGTGAGGGAGATGGAGTATTACCACGTGAGATAGGAAGATGGTAACACCCGGTCTCCCTCACCAAAATAACATTCAACAAATAGGATATAAATTACTTTCCATGCTAAACTTTAAGGGAAAGAAAGGAGATGAGGTAGCAAAAACTCTCATCTCCGCGTGTTAACGACTCTGTAGAGAACAAGTCCGGAGCGTATGACGTATCCCCACAGACCGTGAGGAACTACGTAGAGAAACAAGGGATGGAAGTGATTGAAAAACTATTGGAAAGAGCTAGGAAAATATCCTTAGAAGTACTGAAGGGAGTGAAGGAGGTAGACCTCTCAATAGACTGGACAACCAAGACGTAGTATGGGAAACCAGTGAAAGGGCTCGGGAGTTCAGAGAAGGGAAGCTCGTGGAACTACGCAACTGCAACAACCAAGTATAAGGGGAAAGTAATTTTACTTGCCTTTATTCCGCAAGTGAACGGTATGACTAAGGAAGAGATAGTGAAGATCCTCGTGGAGCAAGTAATGGCAATGGGGTTCAAGGTGAGGTTGATAACCCTTGACGCTGGTTTCTACACGGTAGATGTGCTCAACTTCATTTCACAGTTTAAGTATATAATTGCTGTCCCTGTTGGGGACGTTAAGGTTTATGAGGAGTTTGACGGCGAGTACGAGACGAACAGTAAGAGGCACAGGAGGGATGAGCAGGTCAAGTTCAGGCTCCTCGTGTACAGCAAGGAGAAGGTTAAGAGAAAGAAGAAGAGCCTTGTTTATTTTGCTAGGGCTACTAATCTAGACTTGCCCAAGAGGGAAGTGTTGGATTTGTATAATAAGGTAAGAGGTCCAATAGAGACCTCTTATAGGAACATTAAGGCTTTTCTTCCATTTACTAGTTCTACTAAGTTTGTTTTCCGCACGTTAATCTTCGTTCTGGCAATCATGCTCTACTCCCTATATACCGTATTCAAGGGGGAGGTGGGGAGAGAGGAGTTTAGATTATTATTAATTCTTTTATTTCCTGATTTATTCAATCCAGAGAATTTTACGTTTAATGTAATTAAAACGCTTATTTACACTATAGATTTATTTTTAAGGAGGTGATTTTTGGGTCTACCGTAAAGGGGGCGGAGGGGTAACAGAAGTGACCTTGGTGGAGCCCAATGGCTGAGAATTGGATACAAATTCATGAAAATTCAATGAAGCCCAAACCCCGTGATTGACTTTTCAACTGTTCTCTCCATAATATAAGTTAAGCTCTTCTCATCGCTTCATCTCCTCTGAGCAACTTTACCTGACCACTTGTAGGAGTTGAAAGAATTCACGTTGAAATGTTAGCTAATACTATGCTTGAAATTTGACTGAAAGATTTAATACTGAACGCCCTTTCCTGAAGAGGAGCTTCCGGTATAACGACTTTTTCTCGGGAAATAAGTTTATTCACACTCAGGATAATTTTCTCAACTGCGTAGAATTATTATGTTTTTATAGACTTTTCCAATCTCAGAGTCCGTAGTGTATATTACGGCATTCTCTTTTTCAGCATAGGCTACTACAAAACTATGGAAAGGTTTTGGTACTTAACTTTGAGCTCACCGGCCCTTAAAGCAAGTTCCTTGTTAGTACTAACAATCTTTATTGGTGAATTTAGAATTAAGGAGAGTCTAACATTAGCTTCTTCTATCCCCTTAAGTTTACCATAAGTATAAAGGAATTCCGCTAAATTAAGATCTAGAGTATAACCTATACTCTTACCCGTATAAACTTCTTCCACAGCTTTCTTAGCCTCTTCATTAAGCCCGGAAAAATATACGTGGAAGAAACCGGTATCAAACAGAATTTTCCTTCTCAACTTCTTTCCTCAGCTTTTCCAACTCCTTTACAGCAGAATCTCCCATCTCTTTATCTATGCCGTAAGCGTCCAAAAGGGTTAATTTACGTTTTAAAATAATCTTATCACCCTCAACCTCCAACTCTATAACAGAACCCTCTTTAATATTAAGCCTCCTTCTAACCTCAGCGGGGATAACTATAATCCCTTTCTTGTGAACTTTCACCTCCATGAGATATTTCTCGTTCAACGATTATTAAAGTCTAACTTATGATAGAGTTAAACTACTAGGTAAGTTTAACCTAATTATAGAATACCTCGGGAAAGGAAGAGCAATACCTTAAGACCATTAAACCTGGTGCTAGTATTCATACCCTTACTAACTAATTTCATCTTTTTCATAGGTCTTTCTTTTGCAGTATAGGAAAATCATCTCAGCCTAAAGTTCTAACGATCTCCTCTAAAATTTTCTCCTTTAATAAATCCCTATTTTCCTCAGTAACTATGTAAGTTTTACCGTCAACATTAAGTTTTACGTTCCTGTGGACTACAGCAATTAAAGGTTTCTCTAGCTTTAGCACTTCGTCTATTAAGCTTTTTATTGAAGGCATAGACAATTCCATGGGACCTATTTCGTCTATAGCTATAACCTGAGCTTTAGGTAGAGAGTCCTTAACGTCATTAACTACCTCTTCGGCCTCGTCTTGCACGGCATATTTTCCTACCTTGATTTTACCTTCTCCAACCTTGGCTAACCATCTTTCCTTCCCTGTAGGGATGCTGACTATCTTAAATCCTATCCTCCTTCCTCCTTCCCTTACTTCCGGACAATAAAATCCTACAACCGTGTAGTTCCTTTTAATTAATTCTTTTACTACGTACATTAGAATGGTCGTTTTTCCAACTCCAGGTTTTCCGGTTATGAAAACTCTCATGATTAAATTAAAGGAATAAAGTTTAAGATTATTTGCTTCGACTATCTTATATGAAGATCCAAGAAATAGAACCGATTGTACTAACTTCTAAAGAAAAAGGAGGAGCAACCTGGGCTTCAACAATGATTTTAGTTAAAGTGACTACTTCTAACGGTGCAGTAGGCTACGGAGAAGCTGTTCCTACGCTGAGGGTAATTTCAGTATATAATGCGATAAAACAAGTTTCAAAGGCATTTATAGGAAAAGAAGTCGAGGAAGTTGAGAAGAATTACCACGAATGGTATAAACAAGATTTTTACTTGGCTAGGTCTTTTGAATCCGCAACGGCAGTTTCCGCAATAGATATTGCCTCATGGGACATTCTAGGTAAAGAGCTGGGCTCTCCTATTTACAAGTTTTTAGGAGGAAAATTTAGAGACAAAGTTTTAGTTTACGCTAATGGCTGGTATTCAGATTGCGTTACTCCAGAGGACTTTGCAAACAAAGCAAAGGATGTTGTAAAAAGGGGTTACAAAGGCCTAAAGTTTGATCCCTTTGGCCAATATTACGATTGGATAGACGAGAAAGGACTAAGGGAAGCGGAGGAAAGAGTTAAGGCTGTAAGGGAAGCTGTAGGGGACGAAGTTTACATCATGATAGAACACCACGGTAGGTTTAACGCTAATTCTGCAATAAAAATTGCCCACGTTCTGGAAAAATACAATCCCCTCTTCATGGAAGAGCCTGTTCACCACGAGGACATTGAGGGTTATAAAAAATACCGCTCATCAACTAAGGTTACAGTAGCTTTGGGTGAGAGGTTAATAAGCCTAAAGGAGGCCATGTTCTACATAGATAATAGGTTAGCCGACGTTTTACAGCCAGATATTACAAACATTGGTGGAGTTACAATTGCAAGGAAAGTAGTTACTTTAGCTGAGGCGAATGACGTAGAAATTGCCTTCCATAACGCTTTTGGTTCTATACAGAACGCTGTCTCTATTCAGCTAAGTGCGGTTATTCCTAACCTCTTAATCTTGGAGAACTTTTACGATTGGTTCCCTCAATGGAAGAGGGACTTAGTTTATAACGGAACACCAGTGGAAGACGGTTACGTGAAAGTTCCTGAAAAGCCTGGTATAGGAGTTGACGTTAACGAGAAGCTCTTGGAAGAACTTAAGGCAGAACCAATTCCTTTAGAAGTTGGAGAAGAACCGGTTTGGGTAGTTAAAAACACTTGGAGGGGATACTGACGGCGGAGATTATAGTTCCTATTCTAACTCCTTTCAATGAAAAAGGAGAAATTGACGGAGAGAAAGTTAAGACTCACGTGCAGAACTTGTTAAGGAAAGGAGTTGACATAATCTTCGTTAACGGTACAACTGGTGTAGGTCCTGCGTTATCTAAAGATGAGAAGAGGAAAATGTTGGACTACGTTCTCGACGTAACTAATAAGGTAATATTCCAAGTAGGTTCCCTTAACATGAAGGAAGTTTTGGAGTTAGTAAATTATGCTAATGAGAGGGAAATAATTGCAGTTGCCTCTTATCCTCCTTACTATTTCTCAATTCCAAAGGATTTCGTAGTTAAGTACTTCAAGGAAATATGTGAAGCGAGCAAGCATCCAGTTTACCTTTACAACTATCCCGGGGCGACCGGTAAAGACGTTGATGTAAACCTTGCTAAGGAAATAGGCTGCATAAAAGGCGTTAAGGATACAAATCCGGATTTTGCTCATACAATAAGATATAAGGAATTAGGAATAAAGACGTATAACGGTTTAGAAAATCTCGCAATTGCTTCACTTAGCATTCTAGACGGCACAGTAGTAGGTGCAGGGAATTACATGCCAGAATTATTCTCTCAGTTGAGAGAATACATAAAGGCTGGAGACGTGAGAAAAGCACTGGATTTACAGTTAAAGATAGACGAAATTGACGGAACTACAATTCCCTACGGTAAGATCTCGTCAATGTACTACCTAGTGAAAGAACTTCAGGGCTATGACGTTGGAGTACCTAGACCTCCAATGTACCCATTAGAGGAAAATAAAGTGAAAGAGTTGGTAGAAAAGGTTAGAAAAATATGGAACGATTAACCTTGAATAGCATCATATAAACATTTTTGGATAATTTGATAATCTCTTATTATTTATTAAATAACATATTTATCAAGGAAAACGTAGATTGAAAAGATGGGGTTTGGGCTTCATTGAATTTTCATGAATTTGTATCCAATCCTCAGCCCTTAGGCTTCAACAGAGTCACTTCCGTTACCCCTCCGCCCCTTTAGCGGGATAACCCCACCCATCAGAGTGTTTCCATCTGATGGGGAAACCCGCACATCTTTTAGCCACACCTTTCTGGAAAACCCATCCACATCTGGTGTGACTTTACTCCTATCTACCATTAAAGTATATAAACTTCACGGTTTATCGGAAACTGCTGACAACGGCAAAATATGCATGTGTAAGAGTTCTATGAATTTTTAATCATATTTTTCTGATCTTTATTAGCTACACATAAGTAGATTAATAAATACTTGAACATGACATTTAGAAGTTATACTAGGAAAAATGATAGTTTTACAATAGACTGTTGGAGTTTTCACTTACTATTTTATTTAAAATCTTCTCAATATCATCCTCGTTATATCTTTTATTCTTATCAACTGAAAAGCATACTCTAAAAAACTCGTCAAGTTCTTTCAAGTTGTTATCTATCTTAGAAGGTAATACAAAATCTTCGTTTAGTTTCTTTGAAGTTATCTCGTTTATAGTTCCACTAAATGTAGGTCTACCAGTAAGTATTTCGTAATAAACTTCGCAGAATTGATAAATATCACTCTTTTCATCAATTTTATCTTTCTTAAAGTACTCTGGAGTTTCATATCTCACGATATTTGGGTCACTAGTCACGCGGTAAATATCCTCTATTCCCCAATCGCTAATTTTTGGATTGTCGTTCTCATCAAGCAATATGTTACTTGGTCTTAAATCCCCGTGAATTACACCATTAGCATGGGCATATTTTAAGGCACTAAGAACGCCTAGCATTATTTTAGTGGCTTTTATTTTATCAAATTTTTTATGAGATAGTGGATATTTTAATAACTCCATAACTAGGTATGGTCTTGGAGATATTCCGTAATCTATCAATTTTACTATATTAGGATGTTCTAATTTACTCCATGTAACTATTTTTGATAGAAATTCATTACTTGGGTTATTAAAAATCTTAACCGCATACAATGCCCCAGTGGAAGTCTTAGCTTTATAGACTCTGGAATCAGAACCTACACCTATTTCCTCTAAAAGCTCGTATTTGCCTATCCTAGTTATCTTTTCCTCAACCTGCTGAGACGAGTTACTAACTTCAGACTTTCTCCTACCCTTTTTACTTCTCTGAAACATTATTACTCCAGCTATGCCTCCTCCCACTACTATTCCACCTATAATTGGAATAATAGGAATTGTAAAGGTAGAGCTAACAGTGACTGGTGAAAACGATATTGGTAACGTCACATTAGTATTTAAATCTACTATTTTGGCAGTAGTATTAACTTTAAATCCACTCACATTACAGAACCTTATGCAATATATACCAATTGGCAAGCATATACAATATACATTAGATGGTGTAGTGTACTTTGTTCCATTAATATTAACGCTCCAAGAAGTCCCGCTAGGTAATCCGCTTTGAACAATTTTAAGAAGAAATCCAATGTACTTTATTACATGAAGGAAAGAGCAATCATAGCTTATAATTAATACTGAGCCAGTCTTTGGATCTACAAGGGCTTGCTTTGGACAGAAGCCTGTGCTTACGTATTTTATTATATTAAGACAATCGATTACATACATTACGTTCCCCGACGTACTAACTGCATATATAAAGTGGTTTGAAGGGTTATAGGCTAAATAACAAATATAATTACTTACTGAGATATTAGATATTATGTTACAATTTTTTCCTATAACATTAATTTTCTTACAAGGATTACTGACTACGTAAATATAATTATTATAGGGATCATAAAGTATCTTTGTCGGTCCCGTACTAACTTGAATTTCCTTTATAATAGTAGTACAGGATAAAACATAAACTTCATTATTATTCCAATTAGTAATATATATATAATGATTAGAAGGATCATAAGTCATGCAATCCATTCCATATGTTACGTTTAATTTACATATAACTGAAGCTTGATGTATAATAAATATAATATTACAAGCAACATCTATAGTATTAACATAAATATAATTATTATAGGGATCATATATCATACTGACTACATTTTTTATACATGAAAGTGAATCAATAACGCTTAAGTTCTGTATTATACATAGAGATTCTGAGGTGGAAACATATATATAATCGTTGGAAGGATCAAATACGGCCAAACTTGGATGAGGATTTACATGAATATAATACTTTATGCTAGTACCTTGTATTACTGTAACATAACAAGAAGAGTTGTCTGAAATATAAATATAACCATTTGAAGGATCTACTACTGCATAAGTAGGTGAACCTAACACAGCAATAGTACCTAATATGCTATAGTTAGTAGCAGAAATTACATAAACTAAATTACATTTGGAATTTAAGACGTATATTAAATTATTAAAACTATCGTATACACCATAAGTAGAGCCCGGTAAAATATGAATTAAACATTGAGACGTAATACTAGACGATAAAGTAAAAGCTGAGTGTATAGAAACGGCTACTACGATAAAAAGTAGTAATATTTTAGCATAATTTATTAACTTCATCTTTTATACTTTATTTTCGCTAAACTTCTATATAAAGATTAATTAGTAACATGCTTTGTGGATCTGTTCAATTTTTCTAAGAGACTACATTAAACTTACTTTTAATTCTACTGCAGATTTAGAATTTATACTGAAGAAGTGAGTTTAGATCCTAAGAAAATTCAACTAGCCCACAAAGCATTAGTAACATGAGGTTTTGTATAATTAGCTTCCGTTTTAAATATATAAACATAAAATAAAAATACAATATCCAACTTTATGGTTAAGGAAAAAGAAGATGCTCATAATATAACATTAAATTAATATATCGCGTATAATTATCTACTAATAAAAAATATATAATGTAAAAAATATAACTGGGAACTTTGTATACAAAATGTGTCGAAAAATAATTGGAAAAATGCTCTGTATAATATAATGTCAATTAATTTAATTAATTTCAATATAACGCTTGCAATATTTACTATGGAATGGATAATATCAAAGCTAACTTGTTCAAGTTTACTCACTGGAGATTTATTATCTATATATTTATAATTTTATAAAGTACAACATAAAATGGTTTTATTCTAACTTTCAAATAGTTTGTCGAAATCAGAATCTAAGAACGTATGAAACACTATAGAAAGCTATATGACTTCTTTTTCCAAATAATCTTCATAATGGATTATAAGGAATGGATTGAGCAAGCTTTAGAAGATCTGGATACTGCTAAAGTACTTCTAGAAAATGCAAAATATTACGCTTCAGCATTCTACTCTCAGCAGGCCGTGGAGAAATCTTTAAAATCCCTCGCTATTCGCCTTGGAAAAGATCCAGGCAAAACTCACTCTCTCATGGAACTTATTGAAATGATAGAAAAAGAAGGAGTATCAGTACCTACAAATATTAAAGAGGATCTAATGGTTTTATCTCCTCATTTTATAATTTCTAGGTATCCAGACGCAGCGAACGGTGTCCCTTTTAAGCAATATAGCAAGTCGATATCTGAAGATCTATATAATAAGGCAAAGGAGGTAGTAGAATGGGTAAAGGAAAATCTGCAATAGAAAGTCAAATTAGAATGATAAACCTTGTAAAGGAAATAGTTGAGGAGTTAGCAAGGGACTTCGCTAATCTGGAAGAGGTTTATATCTTTGGCTCTAGAGTTAGAGGAAATTATTTAGATACAAGCGACATAGACGTTATCTTTGTTTTTAAAGGAATAAAAGGAATGAATGTATTTGATAGGATGTACATGGTAAGCAAATATATTAAAGGGAACGTGGATTACATTGTTTTAGATGAGGAAGAAAAGGATAGAATAAGGGAGAAGAAATTACTTTGGAATAGGGATAAAGGTTTCGTGGATATGAAGGAATTTTTATAGTTAAAAGTATAATTTTGACCTACAATTTTTTATTCAATTTATCTTCTTCACTATACTGAAGAAGATTAACATAAAACTTCTTCACTATACTGCATAAGCTTATAAATATCAAGGGAAATTATATACTGTGAGTGAAATAAAACAAGTGCTGATAGACCAGGAAACTAGACTGGAAAGAAAATTTGAAAAAGAAAGAATTATTGGAGAGATATTTCAATTTTGAAAAAGTATTTATCTTAACTCATTTCCTGAGATTACGAGGATATAATAGGAGAAATAAAATTCATACCAATATGGAAATTTTTCTAGATACTGAGACGTATTTGGAAAACACCAATTACTTTAGCTTGTTTTTCAGCCCATCAAGGCAGACTTTACAACAAGCATAATAAGTTTTCCTACCTTTCTTGAGAATTAAAGGAGACCCCCTAATTGCTCCACCGCAATAGTCGCACCTCATCTCAACTCTAACGCTGACTTTACCGACCTTTTTATGAGAGAGGAATAAGTACTTCTTCTCATCCTTTATCTTTTTGAGCCCCTCCTCGAGCTCGTTTAAATCCCTGGCGTGAATAACTGCCATTATATTTCCGTCTATTAGTTCAAAACATTCAGCGTCTTGAGGACATTTACTCGTTACTACAAATGCTGTTACTCCTTCGTTATATTCTACAGTAAATTTTATCCCTTTTTCTTGGAGAGAAGTAATAATCCTAGACACTGTAGGCCTACTTACTTTGAGCTCCTTTGCAATTTCACTTACTGGCATTCTCGAGTTCTCCTTTAATAGTTGTAACACTCTGTATTCAAGATCTCCAAGTTTTACTTCATTTATTTCATTATCCATGTAAGTCATTTTACATTTTGAACCTATTATTTCTTTCTCTTTTTTACCATTTGTTAAAAATAAAATATTAAAAGAGAAGAAAGTATATAAAATTATGATAGACCCGGTTTGTGGAATGGAAGTAGATGAAAACTCTCAGTATAAGACAATGTATAAAGGTAAGGTATATTACTTTTGTTCACCCCATTGCATGAAAGCCTTTCAGAAGGATCCTGAGAAGTATTTAAAGGAAGGGCCTAAGGGAATGCCTAATGAGTAAAGAGGAGGGTGAAAAATTAAGGATAAAGAAAGAGGAGGAATTGAAAGTAGTAGGAATGCATTGCGCTACTTGCGTAAGTACGGTATCTAAATCAATTAAGAGCGTAAAAGGAGTAAAAGACGCAAACGTAAATCTAGCTTCTGGAATTGCTAGAGTAGAAATTGAGAACGCAAGGCTTAAGGATATAGTTGAGGCAATAAAGAAGGCGGGGTATGACGTTGTTACGCAGAAAATCAGCTTTAAGATAGACATTAACCCCGAGGACGCAAGGAAGATTGAGGAAAAAATTGAGGAGATAAAAGGAGTAATAAAAGCCAGCGTTAACCCAACTAACGGTTATGTAATAGTTGAGTTCAATCCTTATTCCATAACCTCAGACGAACTGGCTGAGGAAATTTACAAAAAGACTGGGCACAAGGTAACCAAGGTTAAGAGCGAGGTAACTAACAAAAGCGAAGTTAAAGAAATGCTTGTAAGGCTCATTATAGCGTGGATTTTCACAATTCCTACGCTATATTTCCAATACTCCGGCTTACTTTTCATAGCATTCCTTACCTCAATTCCCGTTCAATTCTATGCTGGATTAAGATATCATTTAGGAGCGTATAGGGCATTAAAGAATAAAACCGCAAACATGGATACTTTAGTTTCCCTCTCAACTAACATAGCTTGGTTTTACAGCGTTTACGCTCTCATAGCTCATCAGCAAGTGTTCTTTGACGTTGCCACTCTCTTAATCTCTTTCATACTAATAGGAAAAACCCTAGAGGCCTACCTGAAGGAGAGGATATCAGTACAAATAACCTCATTAAAGGAAGTGAAAGCAACGTTAGCTGACGGAAGAGTTGTTAAAGCCGGCGAGCTAAAAGTAGGAGACGAGATTATAGTTAAGTCGGGAGAAGTAATTCCAGCAGATGGAATAGTTAATGAAGGTAGTGGAGAAGTTAATGAGTCCATAGTAAACGGCGAAAGTTTACCTGTAAAGAAAGAGAAAGAAGATGCTGTAATAGGAGGTTCGACTTTAATTTCCGGTTACCTAAAAGTTTACGTTACTAGAGCAGGAGAGAGGACTTACATTTCGCAAGTTGTTGAGGCAGTAAATCAAGCACAGACAGCAAGGTTACCTATACAAAACTTGGTAGATAAGGTTGCGTCAATATTTACTCCCTTAATAATAGGAATATCGGCAATAGTGTTTGCAGTTTGGAAATTTATACTAGGATTTAGCACAGAGGAATCCTTGTTATTCTCTGTAGCAACTTTGGCCTCAGCTTGCCCTTGCCCATTTGGTTTAGCTACACCCCTTGCTGTACTAACTTCCGTAAATAGGTTAGCAAAAAAGGGGATAATAGTGAGAAACGGCGAAAGCTTAGAAACGCTGAAAAAAGTCGATACTTTCGTTTTCGATAAGACTGGGACTATTACTGAAGGTAAGATAAGTGTAAGAGCTGAAGGAGATAAAGACTCAATATCTTACGCCTCTGCTTTAGAAAAAATGAGCAGTCATCCCGTAGCTAAGGCGATATCTTCAATTTCTAACGGTGCATTTGAGGTTAAGGATTTTACAGAATTCCCTGGCTCTGGAGTTTATGGCAAAGTTAACGGCCATGACGTGATTGTAGGTAAAAGGGAATTCGTATTACAGAACTGTGAAGGAGAAGGTAAGGGAGACGTATTAGTTTGCGTTGACGGTAAAGTTTCAGCGTCTTTTTACTTGGAAGATAAAATAAGGGAAGATGCAGTAAAAGTTATAGATTACTTGAAGAGAATGGGAAAGAGAATAATTATTGCCACAGGAGATTCAAGCGATAATGCTGAAAAAGTTGGTAAAAAACTTGGAGTTGAGGTCATAAAGGGATTATCTGCAGACGAAAAGGCCGAATTTATTAGAGGTGAAGTTAATAAAGGGAGGATAGTTGCCTTCATAGGAGATGGAGTGAACGACGCAATTGCTCTTAAGGAAGCTAACGTTGGAATCGCTATTTCCTCGGGAACTGACATTGCAAAATATGCTGGAGATATTATTATTCCTAAGGTAGGAGATTTACTCACTTTATTAGAGTACTCCAAGTTAACTGTGAGGAAAATAAAGGAAAACTTAGCCTGGGCATTCGGTTATAACTCAGTACTAGTACCGATAGCTACAGGAATACTTTATCCTACGTTATATTTACCTCCAGAATATGCAGCATTGGCAATGTCCATGGATAGCGTAGCAGTATCATTATGGTCTCTAGTTAAGATTTGAATTAGTTAAACTAATAGTTTTTATTTTCTCACCTTCTTCACTACGTTATGTAGTCCAATTATGAACGTTTTTATTAGCGGGGCTGAATCCTTTTTCACGTTAATATGCTTTGTGGATTAGTTGAAATTTCTTAGGTCTTAAACTAGAGATGTAAAAATAAATTCTAAATCTTATGTTGAGTTAAAAGTTAGCTACACGTTTCTATTGAGAAAAACTGAAGAATTCCACAAAGCAACGTTAATAGAAATCTTTTTGTCTGTTTATAACGAATTTTTGTTGATTATTAATGATCTCTCACGCCGATGTGGGTGGGAGCAGAGATGTGAGCCCCGTGCCGTTGGAGTCCCATGACCCACCTGCTAAGTCCCTACACTCGATCATGAATTATCATAAAATGAGTGAAATGAAAGTGTAGGGACAAACGGTGATACTAAGTATCAGGGGTGATACTTGCTATTTTCAACAGAACCTAAAGATTCCATTAAAGACACTTATTCGATCGCGAAACTGAAATAGATAAGTTAAAAGGAGTTTAAACGAGAGAATGATAGTAGTTCTCGGCTTAAAGAAGACTGGAAAATCCAGTTTAGTACTCTCAACTCTTAACTCTTTAAACGTGAATTTCATTTTCATAGACATAAGGAAAATCTACGACGACGCATCTAAAAAAGTTCCTGCTGAAAAGCTTTACGAGGAACTCTACTCTGGGCTTTTAAAACTGAGTAAAAAGAATTAGGGATTTGCTGTCAAAATTTAACCTATCGTTAGAATATCCATTAAAGGTGAAATTACCTTATAGAGGAGATAAGAAATAACATAAGCAAGATTTTTGAGGGTTTGGACTTCATTGAATTTTCATGAAATTATATCTAATCCTCAGCCCTTGGGCTTCAACAGAGTCACTTCCGTTACTCCTACGCCCCTTTAGCTGATCATTGCTTGGCTTTCTCAATTAACGTCTTAACATCTTTCTTATATTCTTCTATTAAATCTTTATCAAGATATTTCCTTGCAGTGAAAAGAGTTACTGCAGATGCCCACATATAAATTATATCATCACCTATCTTATAGGATAATTCAGTAACAGCGTCATTTAATGTTTTAGAATCCCATCCGTTTTCCTGAGTCTCCTTAATTATTTCTTTTAGGTTATTTTCTATAACCAGAAGCTTTATTGCTTCCTCGGCAGCCTTATAATACTTCTCACAAGCTTGAACAAGGTCACCCTTTGAAAGTAATTCTTCTGCTTCCTCGTAGTATACTTCAGCACTTATAGTTATGCTCATCCTATATTAGTTAAGAAAGATTAGCATTTAACCTTTCACCAAAAGAAAAGTGAAGCCTTAAAAATAAACAAAACACAATTTTGTGCGAAACCTAAGAAAGTCTAAATCTATAATAAGCTAGATAACAGAATAAATAGTTATATCCATATTTTTGAACAAGAGCTGGAAACTGAAAAAAGCTAAAGATATAATTAAAAGAGAACTCATGAAGTCAGGCCATGTTACATTATCATCAGTAGTACAAAACTATAATTTAGCAGAATTGATAGTTCAACAAGCATTTTATGAGTTACAAAATGAGAATATAGGAAAAATTCATGATGTAAAGGGAGAAATAGTTTTAAAGAGAGACTAAATAGACCACGTTATTGGTAATATATTTGGATATTTATCGACAGTAGATTAAAATATAGGGGTATGTAAGAATTGCCTAATCTACAAAAAATTTCCAGCATATTAGTTATGTATGTATATAAATAAATTATTTCAATATCTATTTTTTCAATAAACCAATTTGTTTTCTTAAAAGCTCTATCTTCGGCAAAATATCTTCTTTTGTGCCTATATTATGTTTAATTTTTTCCTCTAAACTGCTTATAACATCCTTTGTATCTACAGTGTTAATTTGATTTATCCAAAATAGCGCTTCCTCATAATTATCTGAATATTTAACAACATGATATGCTAACTCTACAAAAGCATACGCATAATTTTTAGATGTAAGTGTTTTAGATATAAGTCTATTATATTGCATATTATATAAAATGGATATAAGTTCTCCAGTAGAATATCTGTCTTCTTTCTTGGGAGATAAACACTTCAAAAATATTTCGTCATAATCCTTTAGGTCCGGATTAATGCTAGACGGTAGAGTGAATTGCATATTAAGTTTTTTACTATATACTCCATCCCCTTGGAAAACCGGCCTACCAGTAAGAATCTCATAAAATACTTCACATACTTGATATACATCCGTTTTTTCGTCAATTGGACCTAAGCGTATATCTAATTGCTCCGGAGCCGCGTAAATAGGGGTATATGCTTCGATTGTAGTGGTTATATCTGAAAATTTTGCTATTCCCCAATCACTAATCTTTGCCCTACCGTTAGCATCTAAAAGTATGTTAGACGGTTTTATGTCCCCATGAATTATTCCCTTTTCATGAGCATATTTTAATCCAGAAAGAACATCTAAAATTATCCTAGTAGCTGTATCCTTATCAAAAGTCTTTCCATG
>Ga0208549_100594_pt1 | contig 14921 bp, 14 predicted proteins | sample BED_host_MetaG_FD_187135 | JGI IMG/M metagenome (GOLD analysis project Ga0208549, IMG submission 187135) | Hot spring microbial mat communities from Yellowstone National Park, Wyoming, USA - BED_host_MetaG (SPAdes) (version 2) | ecosystem: Environmental > Aquatic > Thermal springs > Hot (42-90C)... | reverse complement strand
GGAGTACAGATAGAAGGAAAGCCAGGATTTATAATTGTAAGTAATTTTCCTAGAATTTACTCTAGAGGGGCAGATAAACTTAGGGCTTTAGCTTACCTCTCTTTATTTAGAGAAGAGAGACCTATTGTTGAGAACGATATTCAAGCAATATCTTCAATATCTCTTGTTCCTCTTTATTTTTCAGTTAAAATGAGAGAAAAGGGAATAATAAAATTTCTATCCTCCCTTACTCAATACTATTCTACTATTTATAATCAGCTAAAGAATGAAAAAATAAGGGAAGACTTTTGGAAAGTTTTGAACTCATTCAAGGTTATAGATACAACTTTCCTAGAGAATATCAAAAATTCGTACTTAACTCATTTAGAGCTTTATGCTAAATTGCTAGCATTTGCATCAGGATCTTCCTTATCATATAATGATCTCTTAAAGAAATATGGCATAATTTCATAATAGAAGATTTTTAATTTCTTCCTCTCTAATAATAATTAATGTCACAGATAGACGATATTATCAAACAATATAATAGCGGTAACTTAAATTTAGCATTAAGAAAATTGGAAGAATTAGTTAGTAAAAATCCTACAAAAGAAGCTTACGAGTTGATGGCAAAAATCCTCCTAGAAATGGGCAAAGATGATGAAGCATTGGAATACTTTGAGAAAGCAGGGAATAAGGAAGAGAAAGCAAGAATACTATTATCTAGAGGAATGTATTCTGAAGCCCTTGAGGAATTAAAAGATGTTAATTCTACTCAAGCTAGGATAATTAGGGCTACTATATATTTGAAGAAGGAAGATTATAGAAAAGTTATTGAAGAGTTGAACGAAATAAATGATGAACTTTCTTCTAATCCTCTCTATTATAAAATAAAAGGAATAGCTGAATATTATTTAGGAAATTATTACGATGCACTCAGGGATTTAACTAGAGGCATTGAGCTTTATCCTTTGGATTCAGAACTTTATTATTATAGAGCTTTAGTGAAAATCTCATTAAATAAAGATAAAGAAGCAGAAAGTGATATAAATACTGCAATAAATTTGAATCCTTATTATGCTGAGGCCTACTTTAGTAAAGGTTTACTTAAGGAAAAGAAAGGAAAACTGGAAGAGGCAATTGCCTATTATTCTAGGTCTATTAATATTAACCCAGAATACGTGGAGGCGTACGTAAGGAGAGCTAAGGCCTATATGAAGAGCGGAATGGAGAATGAAGCTTTAGAGGATATTAAAGTTGTTAGAGAATTAAAAGAGAGGAAAAAATAACGAAAGCCGTTAGATGTTGGAAGCTATCTTGTTTAGCTCAATGACAATGTAGTCTATAGTTGGCCTACTTCTGGGATCTGGCGAGGTCATCAATTTTATTAAATTAGTGAACTCTGCATATTCCTGTGGCAAAGCAAAGGTTTGATGGAAAAGCTGTAATTCTTTTCTTGCATTCTCTAAAAACAAGGCATAAGGTCTACCATTAACGTAAAATTCTACAGCCTCGTCCATTAATCTAGATACATTAGACGGATTAAATGGAGTTTGCGTTAACAATTTGTAAATAGTTGCACCGAAAGCATAAATGTCCATTTTTGGATCTGCCCCTCTTTTGCTCAACATTGCCTCTACTTGATCTATTGAACAGTACTGTGGAGTATATTCTAGAACTCTTTCTCCTATCTTTCTAGCCGAGCCTAGATCTCCAAGTTTTACCTCTACACTGCCCGTCTTTATATTTTCCAATAATTCCTCTGCGGTAATTCCGGGTTTCTTGCTAAAGAATATGTTTGAAGGTTTTATGTCCAAGTGCACATAACCTTCTTTATGCACAACGCTTAACGCTTTCGCAATATTTAATGAGATCAAAGCTACAACCTTCTTCCAATAAGTAGAAAATATAATAGCTTGATTTTTAATTAAATCTTCTGCTGTTCCCCCTTCCATAACTTCCATGACAATTGCAGGAGGAGTTGAGTAATAAGCTTCTGAATTGCCGTTAGATATTTCCCTTAAACTGTTTAGATCTACGTAAAATCCGTATATCCTAACTATATTTGGTGACTTTTCAGAAATACTTTGTAAACTGAACGATTCCTTCGAAATGTCCTCAAATAAAGTTACTATATTACTAATGCTAGTCCTGGAGACTTTTGCAATTTTTATTGCATATTTGTTGTTATTCCTCTCTCCAAGTAATACATACGAATTACCTCCTGTGGCTAGCACTTTTACTATTTTATAACCGTATAGATTACTATTAACCCAAATATCTGGTTTCCATTCTTCTAAAGTAGGTAATTTAATTTTCTTAACTTGTGAAATGTCATTTCCAGTGTTTGCATTCAATATCGTTGACAATGCGGCTTTTGCCTTATCCTTGACTGGTTGCGGTAGATCCTTTGTAAGTAAATAACTTGCAAACTTTTCTGCAGAATTCTTGTCTTTGCTCATTAAAACGTCTATAAGTTTTGGTGAGTCAACCGGTATTATTCCTTTATATATAATACAGTTGACTACATTAGAAAGATTAGAACATCTTCCATAATCTATATTTCCCATAGCCTTAGAATATATCCATGATATTGCCTCACAATCACGTCTACTTGCAGCATCACAAAATATTTTTGTATATGTATATTTTAACGAAAGTAATGCCTTTAAATACCTTTCCGCCCTAGCAGGCATTTCGGAATCAATAGCATTGAATAATTTATTTTCTATAACCTGAGGATTTGGTAATGAAACTGGAATTACTGACGCACCCATTATGAGGAAAACTAGAGAAAAATACGGGGAATAAATAAAAGATAACCAAGCCAAGCCTAAAGAAACTCCTGCTACTATAAGAGTCCAAATAATCGCTTGTTTTTTCCTAAATATAAGGCCTACTAAGATGGCAAACAATATAGAAGCCAACACTAGATATATTTCAAGTCTATTTATGCTAAAGAACATTTGTTTCAAATAATTCAAATTATTTATAAAAAAGAGAGAGAATGTAAGTGGCAAAAGTGATGAAAACGAATATTTTAAAGAAATATCTTTTATAGAATTAAATGATAAAGCCTCTGTCTTTTCAGCAGAAGCAAGTGTAAATCCTACTATAGCTGTAAAAATATAAAAGATGAAGGACGGATCTGAAATAAGAATGCAATAATAAGGCAAACGAGAAGTGATGCAACTAACACATTTTAAATTGAGTATAGAGTACTGTAATAATGGCAATAATAAGGCTACACTAAGAATTGCATAAGTTATTTGTAGCCTTACACTACCAAATGGTATAGATATCAATAACAATGTTACTGCAAGCGCTATAAAGGAAATATAAAATATTGATGAAAACGTGAAAGCAGTTAATTCTTTACTAAAAGTTTGAGGTAATATAAAAGGTATTATTAGCCCGGATAAAACCATTGCAATACCTATTGACTTAAAGCAAGGCCTTATTGCCATAACTAAAGCGTAAATTATCAAACTTTCTAAAAATATAAACCTGATAGAATTAGATACAATAGAAGGAAAGTTATGGATGTTAGGATACAAAATTAGGGAAGTAATACCCAGTACTGAAGCAATAAATAACCCTCTTGTAACTACAATGAGCTTTTCAATAGAAACTTTCATATTATTTTTAATAGTTATTGTCTATTTAAATTTCACGCAGGTTTATTTATTTATAAATAGATACTCCTTTAACTCCGCGGATGGCAAATTGTAAACTATTTGAGATAGCTCCTTAGCCAATTTATCCCTTTCACTAAAACTCATTTTTACTCCAGCTAATACCAGTCCTCCAATTACTGCTTGATAGCTATAGAAAATATCTACTCCTAAGGATGAAATTGCATCCCTAATAATTCTAGAATTCATTACACCACCTATTACTGAAACTCTTTCCCCTTCTTTCTTTAGTCTATTAACCATCCTCACTATATATTCGCTTGCTTCCTTCATTACTCTCAAAGCTAAATGATCTCCCTTCTGAGCTAGTTCATCAACTATTACCGCAAAACTAGCAATAAGCCTCTTATCCTGCTCTTTTGAAAGTTTTATTACTGCCTCTCTAAAGGGTAATTTAAAATACTCTTCTACTGCGTGAGGAAGTTCACTTTTTTCCTCAATTCCGTCAACTACCCTTGTTGCATATGTTATAGCAGTCTTAGCTATCCAAGATGCAGAACCTTCGTCACCAAAAATCCAACTCCAACCTCCTACTCTGTGAAGCTTACCGTTCTTCTGATAGAAAGCTACGCTACCTGTACCCGGAGCAAAAACTCCACCGTCCTCGAATAAGTTAGTAGCCCTATAAGCTCCTACGCCATCATTATAAACTTGAGCATTAGGGAAAATCCTTCTTACCATTTCTTCTCCTCTTTTAGTATCCTCAGCAGAGTCTCCTATTCCTGCTAAACAAAAAACTGCTTTATCCGCCTTATCTCCTTCCGCCTCCTTTATCGCTTTTCTTAAATTTTCCTCTGCTTTACTCACTCCTATTATTGTAAAGTTAGAAGATCCAGCTAAACCTATTCCTTTAATTTTAAAGTTTTTCTCATCAAAAAGTAAAGCTACTGTCTTAGTTGCACCACCATCTACTGCCAATATCACATTCTTTGTTTGGATACTAAGTTATTAATGAGTTTCTACAATTTATCATGTGAATAACCTTTCTGAGATAGGGAAAATTCTAGTAGATAACCTAAACAGATATTATATGCCTTTTCCAGTTGACAAAAAAGTTTGCAGTGAGTGGGCTAAGGACTTACCTAAAGGAGGGAATACTATTATTTACACCTCGTGCATGTACCAAATAGAACCTGCGGTAGGAATGTTCCTTAAATTTCTTCCCTCGATTTCGTCGTTTAAAGGTCTGATGCCACTAGCAAGGTTAGTTAAGCCTTCAAGGTCTCAGCTGGATAGGGCTTATAAAATACTAAATAACATCGTGAAAGCTTTAGAAAAATCGGGAATAAAGCCAGGTTACCTTTATGAGGAAGAACCTTATAGCGGAGCGATCTTACTTGAAATGGGCTTTCTAAAGGAGTTTGGAGAATACGCAAAAAAGGTGGTATCTCTTTTTAAAGAGAAAGGAGTAAGAAAGATAATAACTGTTGATCCTCACACCCACAACGCTCTGACTAGGTATCAAGAATTCGTTAAACATGACTTAGAGATCGCAAATTATCTAGAATTAGTAAATTACACTAAGAAAGTTGAAGGAGAATTTACAATTCACGATTCATGCCTTTACTCCAGGTTCCTAGGCTTAAGAGAAAAATACAGAGGGTTAATAGAAAAATCTGGGATTAAACTAGTGGAAGACGAAATGATAACAGGTAAGTATACTTCCTCCTGTTGCGGCGGTCCATTAGGTCCAGTAGACCTAAAGGTTAGTGAGAAAATAGCCGAAAATAGGGCTAAGGATTTGGAGAAACTAAGTAAAAAACTTCTAGTAGTATGCCCAATATGTTACGTCACTTTATTACCTCATTTTAAGGGGGAAATAATGGATATTGCCGAGGTGATATTTTGAGTTGGGATATCGCAGTATATAGAGCTATAAATAACGCTGTCCCCAAGGTGTATAAGGTTCTAAGAGAGCATCCTTACATTGAGGAATTAGCTAAGAGACTTAGAGAAGCAAAGCTCGAAGTTCTGAATAACCTGGAGAAATACGTAGAAGAGACTTTACAGTCAGTTAAGAACAATGGAGGAAATGCTTACTACGTTCATGATGAGAAGGAAGCCCAAGAGATTGTTGGTAAAATTGTAGGAAAAGGTAAGATTGTTGTAATGGGTAAATCAATGGTTGCTTACGAACTAGGAATAAGAAAATATCTGGAAAGCTTGGGAAATGAAGTTTGGGAAACCGACTTAGGAGAATTCTTAATACAACAAGCTAATGAACCGCCTTCTCATATAATAGCTCCAGCAATTCACATGACTAAGGAAAGTGTAGGTAAGCTATTGAAGGAGAAAATTGGGGGAGTTGATGAAAATTCTAAAGTTGAGGACATGGTAGCAGTTGTGAGGAAATTCTTGAGAGACAAGTTTGTTAAGGCAGATGTCGGAATAACTGGGGCGAACGCAATAGCTGCAGATACTGGCTCAGTATTGCTGGTTGAGAACGAGGGTAACATAAGGTTCACAACTGTAGCTCCTCAGATTCATATAGCTATAGCAGGGGTTGAGAAAATTCTACCGACTTTGGCTGACGCAATGATAGAACCTTTAGTTCAGTCTGCTTATGCTGGACTTTATCCGCCAACATACGTTAATTTAACTTCTGGGCCTAGTTCTACAGCGGATATAGAACATAATAGAGTAAGACCAGCTCACGGTCCTAAAGAATTTCACCTAATACTAGTGGATAACGGGAGAGTGAAGGCTAACAAAGATAACATATTAAGAGAAGCTTTACTTTGCATTAGATGTGGAAGATGTCATTTTCACTGCCCAATATATAGAGCCATTGGAAATATTTGGGGCGATCCGCCTTATAGTGGACCAATGGGCGCAATGTGGTCTTATATAGTCAAAGGCGATACAAAGCCTGCAATGTACTGTGTTCATTCAGGCAACTGTAAGGAAGTTTGTCCTATGCGGATAAACATTCCAAGAGTACTGGAGTACATTAAGAATTTAGGTCTACACTCAAAAGGTAAATTAGAATTATAAATAACATTTTCCAATCTGATGCTTTATAACAAGCAAAAACCAATATTTTATAACTTAAAATGAAATAATACATTCTCACATTTATCTTCATTGGAAATCTGGTGTAGTGATCAAGAAGTTATAAAATCCGTGACTTTTATTCCAGAGTACTTCATCACTATCTCCTTCTTTTTTAAAATATCGCTATCAAAAGTTACAAATACTGCAGAATTTATAAGTATTGCTGAAGCAATTTGAATTACATCTAAAGTTTTAAGTTGTAGTTTTGGAGATAATTCTATTGCTTTCTTCAACAGCTTATTAGCATCAATCTCTACGACTTTCACATTCGCCAGCCTTATAGCATACTTGGCAGAAGCTTTAGCTGGGATCTCATCCTTTAGTTTCCTTGAATAAAAAGAAATAAGTTCCAATAAAGTGACTTCCCCGGTAACTAAATTATTTAATCTCATTATTCTTTCAGCTTTTGAATAATTACTATCATTTTCTACTAATGAAATAATAACATTAGTATCTACGTAAAATAAATTATCCATATCTTTCTTCCCTTAGATCTGACGTGTCCAAGTGTTTGTACGGAAAACCTTCTTTAAGCCATTTATTAACTAGTTCCTCTACCTTTTCCTCTTCTCTAATCTTTTTTTCTATCTCAGTTTTTCCATATTCAATAAGTAAATTCACCGCCTCATTTTTGGACTTTGCTATGCCTAGCTTGATCATTTTTTCTATGAGCTCCGCAATGCTTCTATCAACTTTAATAGTTATTGTAATCGACATATTCCTATAATAATAGATAGGTACACCGATATAAAAGATTAGAAGCCATTCTAGTACGCTAAGATATTTCGATTTTTAAGATAATATTTTAGAGTTATAATATTAAATATGTGGTCAATAGCGATAGCACTACAATTACATGAATAAGAGAATTAAAATACGTCACTTCTTGCGCGAACTTTTTAGAGCTTAAATCAAATGATTTAACATATGGTTAAATTTAGCGTTGACAAATTACCTTATTTTGAGAAATGGATAATCTTAGGAACTTTAATAGGTATTGCAGTAGGGTTATTTTCTATAGCCTTTACAATTCTCCTAGAATTTTTTCAATTACTCTTTATTCACATTATTTTACACGTAAGTTACCCTAAGCCTCTAGGAGAAGGTGGAAATTTAAGAATACCTCCTTTCCATCCTAGCTTTCTAGTTCCTGCAATAGTTGGACTCGGAGGCTTGATAGCTGGCATTATCATATACAGAATCTCTCCAGAGACTGCAGGTGGTGGAGTTGATTTTGCAATAACTGTTTATCATAAATTGCAAGGTAAAATGAGAAAAAGAGTGGCCTTTGTAGAGCTTTTTACGTCCACAATTATTTTAGGCTCCGGAGGTAGTGCAGGAGATTTAGGCCCTATGGGACTAATAGGTGGATCTTTGGCCTCAACTATTGCCCAACTTTTTGACTTAACTCCTGAGGATATGAGGAGAGCGGTAGCCGTAGGAATAGGCTCCGGAGTAGGAGCAATATTCAAAGCACCTATAGGAGGAGCATTATTATCTGCTGAGATACTCCACAGACGAGACCTAGAACCAGACGTTATCTTGCCTTCAATGATTTCCTCAGCAATTGATTATTCGATTTACGGTTCATATGTGGGATTTCAACCTATGTTTGGACTTTATCCTTTCCAATATCACCCCTCTATCGTCAAACCCTCCTACTGAGATAAAACTTACCTTTCTCCACTACTTTTTCCGTTTCCAAAAGTCATCCTACCCATAAAAAACCTATCATAAAACTGTCAAGCATCTGCTACTTCTGGTTCAAGTCGTTGTAACCTAGTTTTAAGGGACTTAATAAACGCTAATTAAAACGTACCTTCCTACCTCTTCCGTCGAAATTTCATCCCTATTTTTCACTCTTTCATCAATCTATCTCCTTTACAACTTTACCAGAGGCAGAGCATTAAGTGACGCTCCATAAAGCTTATCTAACAGATACTCTTCTTCCTTTCAAGATCTCTTTACGACTTTTACCATAACAATTGTAATTTTTTCACAGAAAGCTTAGGTCTAAACTTACTCTCCTCATTCACACTTATTTACGATACAGCATAAGAATGAAGCCCTTAAGATTGTTTCCAACTATTCTGGCTCAAAACAACTTTATTACGTCTTAAACAATATCTATCAACATTGCGTACAAAATTATATCTTATTCGATCCGTTATACATCTACAAAATCCTAAACAGCATAAACGAGTTTTAAATCACTCTCTAAAGACGAGGCTAACGTTATATCTTTAAATCATGAAACAATATCCATACGACGGGAGATCTTATAAAGGAATATTCTTACTTGTACTTATAACCACTAGTTTACTTCATTTAACTTTCTCACTTCCCTTTCATAAGCTTCTATCAAACTTTCTAATTTTACTATCCCCTTGTATTTTCCGCCTTCAACTACGCAAGCCCACCTACTCTTAGTCCTAGCCATTATCTCCCACGCGTCTTCTAAAGTAGAACTTGGACTCACGTAAGGTGAACCCATAATTACGTATTTCCTCACAGTATCGCTCTTATTAGCGTTTATTAAGTCCCTTAAATATACAATTCCTACGAACTTATAATTGTAGTCTACTACCGGTAAGCTCAGAAAACCCCTATTCATCATAATTAGAATAGCTTTCTCCACACTGTCGTCAACGAAGACCTTTACGTCATCGAGTTTACACTCCAGAATCCTTACAACCCTCATTATCGGTAATTCATATTCACTTCTATGGGCAGGCGAGTCCTTCCTGGTAGGCACTTGTGCTTGGTATATTGTATAATTACCGGAAACTAAGTAGGAAATCGCTACAGCTATCATCGTACCGGGAAGTAACTGAAGACTACCGGTCATTTCTGTAACCATTACTATTACTGATAATGGAACTTTACCGGCAGCACCGAAAAATGCAGCCATCCCTACTATTACGAATGGTGCAACTGTGGGCACTAGAGTTGGAAAGAAGTAATGAAATAGCAATCCGACATCGGCGCCTAAAAAAGCTCCTATAAATAAGCCTGGGGCAAAGACACCACCGCTCCCACCGCTTCCTATGCTAAAAGCAGTTGCAAGAATTTTAAGTATTGGTAGAAGGAGGAGAAGAGCTATCACGGGCAGTACGGGTGAATAGAACACGCCAAACCTCTCATATTCAGCTAAGTCAATCCAACCGTAACCAGTCCCCATAATCTCTGGGGCAATTAATGCAACTCCGCTGGCAGCTAAAGCTCCTATTATGGGTTTAAAGTAATTATTAATGGGAAGTCTTTTGAAGAGCCCATGAACACCGTAAAAAACTTTAACATAAACTATCGCCATTAAGCCTGAAATTAACCCCAGAACAGCGTAAAAAGGTAAACGCAACGGGTTAAAAGTTTCAGTGTAATAGCCAAATACTGGGGTGAACCCGAAAATAAAACCAAAAATGGAATACCCTATTGCGGAAGCCACTAACGCGGGATAAATTACTTCCGGCTCTAAATCCCTTCTATAAAGTATTTCCGCAGCTAATAATGCACCGCCTACTGGTGACTTGAATATTGTACCAATTCCAGCCCCTATACCTACGGCAACCATTTTTCTCCTATCCTCCGGCGACAATCTGAGCAGATCCGCAATAACAGAACCCACACCGGCGGAAAACTGTGCTGTAGGACCTTCCCTACCAGCACTACCACCGGAGCCTATTGTTATCGAAGAGGCGATTATCTTTACCGGTACAACAGCCCACCTTATTTTCCCATGCAAGTAGTGGTAAGCCCTAATTGCAGCATCAGTCCCGTGGCCTTCAGCCTCTGGAGCGAAAGTGTAAACAATTAGGCCAGAAAGCGATCCTCCTAATGCCATTGAAAGAGGGATTAAGTAGTAATTTCCCGGCGAGAATGTGAAAGTCAATGGGTTTCCACCCTCACCTATAGGTCTCGGGTAAGAAATTTTAACAAATTGAAATAGGAAAACATACTCGAAGAAGTGAAGAAGGAGGTAAAATGTGGTAGCCGCTATTGAAGCGATAACACCCATTAAAACCCCTAAGATGAACCACTTCTCGAAATAAGGTAATGATGATAGTCTGCTCATGTGAGATCCATTATATCAAAATCTAAATAACCAATAAATTTATCTTTTAGAAATCTTTTTTAGTGCCTTAATAAGTGATGAAGCAAAATACGGCAAGTCACCTGGATGCCTTGAGGAGATTAAGTTATCATCCTCGACTACTGGAGCGTCAATGTATTCACCTCCCGCAGCTATTACATCGTCTTTTATAGAATAATAAGAAGTCACTTTCCTACCTTTAATTACGCCCGCTGAGATTAAAACTTGAGGACCGTGGCAAATTGCAGCAACCGGTTTCTTCAGTTCGAAGAACTTCCTAGTTAGTTCTTTAACTTCTGGTAAAGTCCTTATTCTCTCAGGCCCTCTTCCTCCGGGTATAACTAAAGCTAAATAGTCCTCTGGGTTTACCTCTTTAAACGAAATATCAGCAATTACTGAATACCCATGCTTACCGACAATCTTACTCCCCTTCTCCTTTCCAGCAATTATCGGTTCGAAACCCTCCTCTATAACCCTATAAAAGGGGTACAAGAGTTCAATATCTTCGAATTCGTCCCCTACTATAAATAACACTTTCATAAAACACTATTCGCACCGGGGAATAAATGTTTAAGGGATTAGACATAAACGGGAATAAGTAATGCAAGAAGGATAAGAACGCGTTTGAAGATTTATAATCTCAGACGTGATGCGTTAAGACAATAGGTAAAGAACGGGACGACGAGAACGCACTATAGATTGCTATGTTGCAGAGAGTTCGGCTTTCATCGTGACTAATAGTCACTTTTCGTGACTATTAATCACTCGGCCTCATCACTCCTTCTCCCTCCCCATGCCGTCTACGGGAGCTAAACCACTCCCTTCGAGGACATGGGGAGTTTCATTGGGTGCCTTCCTCCACCTCGCGACTGCTCATAGACTTCACAGTGGCACCCTCCAATTTAATGTTAACGGAAATATTTATAAATCTTTCCGTAACTAATAACATATGGTTCAAGTTACATTTCACTCAAAGATCTCCTCAATGGGTCATGATAAGTACGGTGACCCGAAATACGCAATATACGTTCCTAAGAGCGTTCATGAGAAGATTAAGGGCTTGTTGGAAAAGGAGGTGATAGTAATTGTCATCCTACCAGATGATGAGGAGTAAATTAATTGGTTCTAAGGAAGCTCTTGATAACTTCCAATTCGTGACTATAAATGGTAGGGTTGAGTTTGAAGACGTTGAAAGAATCTCAAGGATTGCTTACTCTCACTCAAAGGCTGTAAAGGCTGGGATCAACTTAGCTTTAAAAGGAGTTTCATTAAATAAGGCTGTTAAGGAGTTATACAAGATCATTCCTTACGCCTTTTACGCTGAAACGGCTTATAAGCAGGCTTTAGCATTGGTCGAGAATAAAGGGAGTAAGGTTGAGATTAAAAAGAGGTGGATCGCTTGTAGGGGTAACAAAAGCGATAATGGTAATAGGGGGATTAAGTTCCACGTTTTTCAAGACCACGTGGAAGTTAAAGACCCGTGGGGTAAGTGGGTTCACGGGAAGGCGTACTTCGGCAAGGAGTACTTACTATTACTTTCTGAGCTAGAGGAGTTATCTCGAAGGAAGGAGGAGGGTTACGGTGCTGTAGTAAGTTTCAAGGATCACCCTATGATCCACCTCCAAGTACCGCTCTGGTTGTACTTAAAGTACTTCTCTTCACCGAAACCTGTGGGTTACGGTTTGGTTGCCGGTTTCGATTTAAATAGTGATAGACTAAACGTTGTTGTAATTAACAAGGATGGTGAAATTATTGCCAAAAAGACGTGGCGGTATTCGGATGTTACTAGACCGGGTTTTCCTAAAGGGAAAGCTATGGCTTTGCGTTTGAATGCTCTTTCAGAGTCTCTCAATTTCCTATCAAGGATTGGTGTTGATTATGTAGTATTTGAGGACTTATTCCTAGTTAAGAGGAGGAAGTTCACTAGGAGTAAGAGCGGTAATAGGAAGGTTTCGCGTTTTGCTAAGAGGCAATTGTTAATTCACGGTGTTATTAAATCACTTAGGTTGGGTTTCAACGTTATTCTAGTTAATCCTAAGGGTACTACAAACTCGGAAGAGCATGAAAAGGTGACGAGGGAGAAGGGTTTTGATAGGCATACAGCCTCAGCTTACTTAATAGCCTTAAAAGGATTAGGAATGTTAAATAGTATCAAATAACATAAAATTCACGGTTTATCGGAAACTGTTGTCAACGGCAAAACTAAGGTGCCCACAGAGTCTATCGAATTTCTTAGATAAATTAGAAAGGCTTTACCCAATCGAGAAAGTAGAGAAAACCTATGTAATTCCAGACCCAGTATATAAAAGAGCCATTTTAAAGCTATGAATATTTGAGCGTTCCGACTTGACGGGTTCCTCCTACGTGGGATTCTGACTAAAGATAGCTCTTCTTGATATAGAGAATTCCTTATCACGCGAAAAACACTCACACTAGATTTACACCAAAATCAGTCCAACGATAAAAGGTTATTTAAATACAGTCGTAATATATTGTATGCCACTAAGACTTAGATTAAACGGTAGAGATAAACAGATACTTAGATCCACCGATCTAGCCTTCCTTTACAAACTATCTTAAGCAAAACTTTCCGGGATTTATAAATGCTAGATTGTATAAGAGTGTTGATGACTCTTCCGAATATTTGATCTATAGCGAATGGGAGAGCTTAGACGCATTTAGGAATTTCGTAACAAGCGAGGCTTATAAAAACACAGTAAATTACGGTAAGACTATAATTGAGGGTAGGCCTCACCATAAGGTGTTTCAAGAGGTTAACGCATAGTCAAAAATTCAGAGAGTCTAAATAGAAGGCAACAGAGAACAAAGCTAGCATAAATAGTGGTAAGACCAGATTATATACTACCTTATTTTTTATCCCCTTCCTAAAGAGCAAGTTTCCCAGACCAGAAAGTGAATGTAATATAAAGAAAAAGGAAAGAGGAACATTTAGAATCACGTGGAGTTCAAAACTAACCCCTCTAGTTAACAGCCCAAAAGTTAACTTGTTTATAATAGTTGAGGTATGGAGGCCAACTCCCCAACCCGTAATTCCCTCCAATAGTGCTAAAATAAAAAGAATTAGAGCCGTATCTCTCCGAGTTTCTGGCCTATATATCGAGTCCTTTTCCATGGGGTTAAACGCTTTCTTACTCGTCATCATTACTAATAAACCTAAGACGAAGAGAGGTAAGTTCAATAACGAAACGCCCAGTGATGTCAAGGTTATCCCGCTGTATACTTTAATCCTTTGAATACCCATAGTTTACACCTCTTAGCTCTTTTTTGCAATAGTTTGTTAGCAACAAATATAAAAAGATTTCTATCAACGTGAAAAAGGATTCAGCCCGAAATCTTGCTTTAACAACTGAGCTGAAGACTAAGGCATTTCTTTAACTCATTGTGACTTCCTTAACTTTCTATGCCATTGCTCTCCGGTTGTCTTTCTATGTATTCTTGCCATTGTAATACCACTTGTCTTCCCAAATATGAACGGAAGAATTAATTTTCCATATGTATCCAAGTAATCTGATGTAATTTCGGAGTCAATATTAATAAGTGTAGTAAGGCTGACTTTTATAAGGTCTAAAGGAGCCATGTGGTCTATAGAATATTCATAACTCACAGCTTCTTTCATAAAGAACCCTAACTTTTTCAGAAGCCCTCTCTATTGCACCCTCTACTGTCATTTTTTGCGAAAGCCCTTACATTAAGCTGACGTGTTTTTCTTTATTATAATTTAACATTATAGTTGTACATGCCTAATCTAAATTCACGCTAATTTTTCCGTAGAATTTAGGTAAAAGAAATAATGATGTTATACGGTTAGTTTAGTAGTTACCAGCCAGAAAGAAATCGGCCTTCACAGTTAATTTTCAATACGGTTTATGATTTGGTAAAAAACATTATAATAGCTTCAAGAGATTAGAACGTGTGAAGAGAAGGGACTTCCTAAAGTTAATGATAGCTTCAGCGTGAGTGTGGACAACAATTTCATTCATTTGAAATATTTACATTTATTATCACCCCCTTATCTAACAAGTACGTTGGGGTGTAAAGGATGTTATATATTAGGAAGAATGTTGATAACCACCTAGTTATTG
>Ga0208549_100590_pt1 | contig 15054 bp, 5 predicted proteins | sample BED_host_MetaG_FD_187135 | JGI IMG/M metagenome (GOLD analysis project Ga0208549, IMG submission 187135) | Hot spring microbial mat communities from Yellowstone National Park, Wyoming, USA - BED_host_MetaG (SPAdes) (version 2) | ecosystem: Environmental > Aquatic > Thermal springs > Hot (42-90C) >... | reverse complement strand
CGGTGGGGACAAGCTCAAAAAGTGCCGACGATCACTATGCCACAGAAAAACACCCCCCATACAAAAAACTTAAATCGTTGAAGAGATATAGATAAACGTCCAGTATCCTAAAATGAGGAATTGAAAGAATCCGCACGCGTCTTCAAAACATAGAAAACACGCGTATCCTAAAATGAGGAATTGAAAGCAGCTATTTTTAGTATTCCTGTTACATCGTTCAACGACTGTATCCTAAAATGAGGAATTGAAAGATCACCTAAGGAGAAACCGTTAAAGAAGACATGGGTTAAGGTATCCTAAAATGAGGAATTGAAAGTTTTTATAGCTGAAGCATAGGGTAACATCATAATTTTCGTATCCTAAAATGAGGAATTGAAAGCTTGGCAACGCGCTTGGCTATCACACCGGCTTCGACCCAGTATCCTAAAATGAGGAATTGAAAGTCTTCTTCTTGGAGTCAAAGGAGGGCTCATAGAGCGGTCCGGTATCCTAAAATGAGGAATTGAAAGTTCCTAACTCTCAATGTTTGCCCACTTGGTAGAACCACGTATCCTAAAATGAGGAATTGAAAGGGAAGTTGTGGTGGGTTATCATGCCGAGGAGATATGTAGGTATCCTAAAATGAGGAATTGAAAGGAAGCGTGACTTACAAATATGTGAGCAAGAAAGCTCCGCGTATCCTAAAATGAGGAATTGAAAGCAACATATACTAGTTCGATGCGCCCGCTACGGTTGCGTATCGTATCCTAAAATGAGGAATTGAAAGCCCACAGCGAATGTGACGAGCTGGTCACGCTCGGTGTATCCTAAAATGAGGAATTGAAAGTCTACAGTATATTGAAGAGTAGGGGTCTAACACCTCTACCGCCGGTATCCTAAAATGAGGAATTGAAAGTCCAAGATATGCTCTGATTGTGGCTGGTATAACCCTTCGGTATCCTAAAATGAGGAATTGAAAGAAGAGGGAGCGTATTTTTCGCTCGAGTTCTTCCTCTTCCTGTATCCTAAAATGAGGAATTGAAAGCGTTCCTCGACTGACTTTATGAGCTCTTGCACATAGGTATCCTAAAATGAGGAATTGAAAGATTTGGTTGTCGTGGTTGCAGGAGGGGCATACAATGAAGTATCCTAAAATGAGGAATTGAAAGCGCCCGTCGAACTGGTATACCTCGTAGCCAGGTAGGTATCCTAAAATGAGGAATTGAAAGATCAACCAGCCTCCTCGGGGACAGCCGAGTTATACTACTTGTATCCTAAAATGAGGAATTGAAAGCGCAGTACGGGCACGCTAGGATTGAGTGGATACGTATGTATCCTAAAATGAGGAATTGAAAGTTGAGCCTACGGTTCTAAATAGTGGTTCTCCTAGTTGCCCGTATCCTAAAATGAGGAATTGAAAGGTAGAATAGCTCTCCTCAATATTGAAGCATAAGTCTTAATGTATCCTAAAATGAGGAATTGAAAGACAACGCCTTCACACGTTTTGCGAACCGCGAGTAAGTATCCTAAAATGAGGAATTGAAAGACCACTACCACTTGGGTTAGCTGTTACTGTGTTTATCGTGTATCCTAAAATGAGGAATTGAAAGACACTATGATGGTACGTATATGATTTTGACACCCTTCAGTATCCTAAAATGAGGAATTGAAAGTATCGGGTTGAATGTAGTATACATCGCTAATACTTGTATTGGTATCCTAAAATGAGGAATTGAAAGATGAAGATGTTGAGCTGGTAGTCGACCCTGAGCCTTTTGTATCCTAAAATGAGGAATTGAAAGCTAAGATATCTTCGGGGATATCTAACCCCAACTGCATTATGTATCCTAAAATGAGGAATTGAAAGATGCTCTCCTCAACTATCTCCTGGGGGATGTCCTTCACGCGTATCCTAAAATGAGGAATTGAAAGTCGATATCATCATCTGACAAACGGTTAAGCTCAGGAGTATCCTAAAATGAGGAATTGAAAGTTCCCTAAGAGTGCTCCGTCGAGGAGAGAGATACGCAGTATCCTAAAATGAGGAATTGAAAGATTTTTAGGTTTTGGTTCATTTTCAGTCTATTTTCAGTCGTATCCTAAAATGAGGAATTGAAAGGCGTCGATGCCCTGCAACGCTGGCGAGGTTATCGGGGTATCCTAAAATGAGGAATTGAAAGCATGTGGTGGTTGAGGTTGAAGACGGTTAACTTAATTGTGGTATCCTAAAATGAGGAATTGAAAGAGAAGTGTGTTAACAGCCTCCATCTTAGAGGGCCCCGTATCCTAAAATGAGGAATTGAAAGGGGGGCACTTCAAGGAGGTGGCTGAGAAGATCGCAGTATCCTAAAATGAGGAATTGAAAGACGTGAGAGCCTCATCGTAGGTGAGGGAGGGATCCATGTCGGTATCCTAAAATGAGGAATTGAAAGGATAACATGGAGCCACCCATAGACCCCAACACCACTGTATCGTATCCTAAAATGAGGAATTGAAAGCAGTGGCTATACCCAGTAACTCCTCGGGCTCAACTGTTACCTGTATCCTAAAATGAGGAATTGAAAGCGGATGCGGGTGACAGGAACATTATCTTCACCCTCTCCGTGTATCCTAAAATGAGGAATTGAAAGTTGTAGTTGCCTAGCCCAATATAGGCCAGCCGTTTAGCTAGTATCCTAAAATGAGGAATTGAAAGGTAGAATAGCTCTCCTCAGTATTGAAGCATAAGTCTTAATGTATCCTAAAATGAGGAATTGAAAGAGAAGTGTGTTAACAGCCTCCATCTTAGAGGGCCCCGTATCCTAAAATGAGGAATTGAAAGTGGTTTGCTTGGTTTTCAGGCGTTTTTTCGGGTTCGTATCCTAAAATGAGGAATTGAAAGTATCCACGCGTGAATGCTTCCTTTAGGTGCTCGCTTCCGTGTATCCTAAAATGAGGAATTGAAAGGCTGGTGCACGGGTAATCGCCAAGTAACCGCAACCCCAGGTATCCTAAAATGAGGAATTGAAAGCCCACCCTTAGGACTGGGGTGTTCTCCCACGCGGGCGGTATCCTAAAATGAGGAATTGAAAGCTGATCTTATAGTTGGCTTGGTGGCCGCCTACATTGCGGGTATCCTAAAATGAGGAATTGAAAGCTGTCCTCAACCCCATCGCTAGGAACTGCTGATACGTCTGGTATCCTAAAATGAGGAATTGAAAGTTGGAGACCTATATGGCGGAGGAGGCTGAGGAGGAGTGAGTATCCTAAAATGAGGAATTGAAAGAAAGATGATATTTATCGTGCTCTGAAGGTGGGTTTCCCTAAGTATCCTAAAATGAGGAATTGAAAGCTTTCTCATCCAACTCTAACTCAACATTTTTCCCATGTATCCTAAAATGAGGAATTGAAAGCCAAGAACACTTAGAAAAGCCCCCAACTTACTGTTTCGGTATCCTAAAATGAGGAATTGAAAGGTATCTGAGACCGCTGTTTTACCGAACTGTGATGCACCAGGTATCCTAAAATGAGGAATTGAAAGTTAGTTATGCGTGCTCGAAACTGGGGTTGCGGTTACTTGGGTATCCTAAAATGAGGAATTGAAAGCTGATGACGGCGGCTGCCACGCGGCTCCACGAGCGGCGCGTATCCTAAAATGAGGAATTGAAAGACGGGAGCACGGATGGGGAGGGCCTCGCGTGGCTGCGCAAGTATCCTAAAATGAGGAATTGAAAGGTAGGGGGTCTATTACTATGTTAACCATATTTATCAGTATCCTAAAATGAGGAATTGAAAGAAGTAGACCCCAGCGAGGGAATATGTCTGTGTGGCGGTATGTATCCTAAAATGAGGAATTGAAAGCACCCCAAACAGGACCCAAACAACACCCCAAACAACGTATCCTAAAATGAGGAATTGAAAGGACAAGGCTGATACCCGGCTGAGTGGGTGCAAGGGGGTTAGTATCCTAAAATGAGGAATTGAAAGCTCATATAGGGACTATAACACCCTTGTCCCCTTCCATTGTGTATCCTAAAATGAGGAATTGAAAGGCGAGTTGCTTCGCGGTGGGTAACCCAGAGGCATAACGCTTCGTATCCTAAAATGAGGAATTGAAAGATAAAAATCCCCTCAGGGGTCTGGGGCGCGCTTTGGGCTGGTATCCTAAAATGAGGAATTGAAAGCCACTGTTTTGGTTATTTTGTATTCAGCTGAACTGTATCCTAAAATGAGGAATTGAAAGACGTGGGTTTACTCTGAATAATACCTTCATACACACTAAGTATCCTAAAATGAGGAATTGAAAGCCTATGAGTTTCCTATCAAGCCCCAACTCCTCATCATTTTGTATCCTAAAATGAGGAATTGAAAGTCATATCTAGGGTAGGTTGTTCCGTTTACAGTTCTTGTATCCTAAAATGAGGAATTGAAAGGGTACGGCGAGAAGCACACCGATGCCTCGAGCACCCGTATCCTAAAATGAGGAATTGAAAGTATTATGATAGGTGTAAGCATCTCATTCAGGTTTTCACTCTCGTATCCTAAAATGAGGAATTGAAAGTCGTGTATATTTTTACGGCTCCAAGCCTCATTTACAATCGTATTTTAAAATGAGGAATTGAAAGGAGAGTATCGGTACACTACAGCAAAACGATTTACTCTTGTATCCTAAAATGAGGAATTGAAAGGTTATAAGGGGAACCATCCAATTGGAGCGCCTGGGTCTCGTATCCTAAAATGAGGAATTGAAAGTCAAGCGTCACTAAAGGCGACCTACTAGTAGTATCAGTATCCTAAAATGAGGAATTGAAAGTAGCCTCCAAGAACACCGCGCTCGGCTACGGCACTATACGTATCCTAAAATGAGGAATTGAAAGTTATAGCTACCAACAACAAACTCATCGGGTAAATAAGTATCCTAAAATGAGGAATTGAAAGAGAAGATTGTTAGGGACAATTACTTACCGCAAGAGGTTGGTATCCTAAAATGAGGAATTGAAAGACAGTGAACACGTATAGTACGTCGAAATCCTGCCCCCCACGTATCCTAAAATGAGGAATTGAAAGTTTACTCTCATCCATGCAGTATGAAGCTTACCAAATCCAGTATCCTAAAATGAGGAATTGAAAGGATGTCTTCCTGAGCCACGTGGCGGAGGACTACGCTTCGTATCCTAAAATGAGGAATTGAAAGTTCAATGACAAGGCTCATCATACCCCTAACTGTGTGGTATCCTAAAATGAGGAATTGAAAGCCGACCGCGCACCCCTACAAGCGGGGGGGGGAAGACGAGTATCCTAAAATGAGGAATTGAAAGAAAGTTACGGGGTCGTGGTCAGAACTGACAATTTGCGTCTGTATCCTAAAATGAGGAATTGAAAGCATTGGAAAGCGCTATGACGTCATCAGCACTCAGGGGTATCCTAAAATGAGGAATTGAAAGTTCTCAGCCTCGTTTATAAGTTCCTCAGCCTCAAACGTATGTATCCTAAAATGAGGAATTGAAAGACGAACTCAATAAGTTAGGGTTCCTGTGGTCTCCAGATGGTATCCTAAAATGAGGAATTGAAAGGTGAGAACGCGCAGCTCAGAGTAGAGGAGACTTTCCGTGGTATCCTAAAATGAGGAATTGAAAGTGTTTCTTTCCACCTAGTTGGCGCGCTCAGCCTGTGGTATCCTAAAATGAGGAATTGAAAGAATAGGTGATTAGCATGAGTGAATCCGAAATTTTAAGTGTATCCTAAAATGAGGAATTGAAAGTTCACGCCCGTTCTCCAACTAAACCTATCCATTAAAGGTATCCTAAAATGAGGAATTGAAAGGATTAACAATGTAATCATCACTTCACCTGTCGACTCAGTATCCTAAAATGAGGAATTGAAAGTTTTACTGACAGCTGAATCACTACCTACCCCACCACGTATCCTAAAATGAGGAATTGAAAGTCTCTTACTGTGTCGTCTAGGTTTATTAGTGCAGTTACCGGGTATCCTAAAATGAGGAATTGAAAGTAGCTAATATCAACGCTCAGAGTATTACTCCAACTGCTACGTATCCTAAAATGAGGAATTGAAAGTACCTGAACTTTGCTGGTTTTCGCTTGCACTACTTGTGTATCCTAAAATGAGGAATTGAAAGGAATACGGCTGGAACCCAGCGTGTGGCCACTACCTCCCAGGTATCCTAAAATGAGGAATTGAAAGCAGACATGGTTCATCCACAGTGGTGGAGGCGGATCACTTAGTATCCTAAAATGAGGAATTGAAAGAAGAGATGTATAGGGTATGTAAGAATGGAGCAATAATACAGTATCCTAAAATGAGGAATTGAAAGATTATGACTATGCTAAGCGTGTGGCTAGAAAGTGGAAAAAGTATCCTAAAATGAGGAATTGAAAGAGGTAGACTAGCCCACCTCCCTCTCTTCTCTTCTCTCCTCGTATCCTAAAATGAGGAATTGAAAGGTGATTTATGAGAACCAAAGTCTTACCGTTGATATCTTCCGTATCCTAAAATGAGGAATTGAAAGTTGTTGAGCTCGGAGAGCCAATCGTTGAACGCGGCCTCAAGTATCCTAAAATGAGGAATTGAAAGATGACGCCTATGCCGTAACCGCCTAAACGATGGACGCCTGTATCCTAAAATGAGGAATTGAAAGATAGAGAACATTTTCTCAATCCCTAACTTCTTCAGGATAAGTATCCTAAAATGAGGAATTGAAAGACGCGGATAAGGAGCGGGCTGGGGGTAAACTCTACGTATCCTAAAATGAGGAATTGAAAGGATGGCGGTGACCACTAGGGCGACCACGCTGAGGGGGGTATCCTAAAATGAGGAATTGAAAGCGGTTGAGGGGCCCCCACACATAGTATTCGCTTGAGACGTGTATCCTAAAATGAGGAATTGAAAGTCATCCACTGAGCGGTGGTACACGCCCGCTTCAACATCTGGTATCCTAAAATGAGGAATTGAAAGGCTCCCCGGGGGTAGCGGAGGTACACGCGGCCTCAGGTATCCTAAAATGAGGAATTGAAAGTTTTTCTAACCACCTACGTAGTTATTGTTATAGTGTATACTGTATCCTAAAATGAGGAATTGAAAGCCTCTATTCTCCACATCATCAATCATCACCATCCCGTATCCTAAAATGAGGAATTGAAAGCCTTCCACTTTGGCGAGGCGGTAGCCGACATCTAAGTATCCTAAAATGAGGAATTGAAAGGCGCCCGCGCAACCATCTGTCGACGAGAGTGATCAAGTATCCTAAAATGAGGAATTGAAAGAGATCTACGACGTTAACCTGTTTAAGGAGTCCGTTAAGGGTATCCTAAAATGAGGAATTGAAAGTAGTAACCCTCTAACTCACCTATCGCCCGCCTATCTGTATCCTAAAATGAGGAATTGAAAGAATATCAAACAATAAACCCCTGATATAAGGGTTACGGGTATCCTAAAATGAGGAATTGAAAGTGATAGTGGACTCCAATCTGGTGTCGTTGTTCCAGATGTATGTATCCTAAAATGAGGAATTGAAAGTACTTAAGTTTTTCCTTACGAAAACATGAGAACACTGTATCCTAAAATGAGGAATTGAAAGTTATGAATATGTACGCAACGAATACCGCTAAGACTAAAGTATCCTAAAATGAGGAATTGAAAGTGAGTTTCAACCAGATAAAACTCATAATCACATTTACCCAGTATCCTAAAATGAGGAATTGAAAGACACTATGAGAGCAAAACCGATAACAGCTCTAACGTATCCTAAAATGAGGAATTGAAAGATACAACTGATATGGTGGTGATTCTACAATGATTACATACGTATCCTAAAATGAGGAATTGAAAGCAGTACCCCCTTTCGTTGCCACACTCAGGACAACCTTCACGTATCCTAAAATGAGGAATTGAAAGTATAATGCTCTATCGAGCATCGCTTTTACTATCCATGTTAGTATCCTAAAATGAGGAATTGAAAGTCAGTCTCTATTACGCGCTCCTCCTCTCTTAGGAGTAGCTGGTATCCTAAAATGAGGAATTGAAAGGGGTGTAGTCATCCACACGTCGGGCGGGGTGTGGCCTGTATCCTAAAATGAGGAATTGAAAGCATCGACGTGTAGCACGACTGAACGTGTCGCGTTGGATACGTATCCTAAAATGAGGAATTGAAAGTCTTCTCCAACTTGAACTTTATCCCACTCCCTTGACGCATGTATCCTAAAATGAGGAATTGAAAGCCTCCAGGGCCCTCCTCTCGATCTCAGCTATTTCATTTAGTATCCTAAAATGAGGAATTGAAAGTACGTATAGGACTAACCCGTTTAACCCCCTCACACCAGTATCCTAAAATGAGGAATTGAAAGTCCCTCTCCCTGAGCTGTTGCTGTAGGCGCATGATCTCCTGTATCCTAAAATGAGGAATTGAAAGATGGGATATACGGTATATTCGCTCAGCGTAAACCCCATGGTATCCTAAAATGAGGAATTGAAAGTAGCAGTGGGCTCCATACTCGCCGTCGCCTCCCTCCTGTATCCTAAAATGAGGAATTGAAAGATTTTTCAAACGCTCCAACTCATCCTCAACACGGACGTATCCTAAAATGAGGAATTGAAAGGGATGCTGAGAAGCATTAGCCCAATTACCATCTAACGCCTGTATCCTAAAATGAGGAATTGAAAGTCGACTTTGAGAACAGTAAAAACGTGGATGGTACAGAGTTCCCGGTATCCTAAAATGAGGAATTGAAAGAAACTATTGCCACCAATAACGAGGCTACCCGCTTGGTATCCTAAAATGAGGAATTGAAAGCCGTAGCCCTCCCCGGGGCACCCCTCCTTGGGTTTGTATCCTAAAATGAGGAATTGAAAGACTAGTAGCTAAACCAATCACGCTTAGAGCAACCCCGGTATCCTAAAATGAGGAATTGAAAGGTTAGTGAAGGTGTGAATGGTAGACCCACGTCTACCACGTATCCTAAAATGAGGAATTGAAAGACTTACGGCTCAAATGGTTGGCGTACAAGGCTTACCAGTATCCTAAAATGAGGAATTGAAAGATACGCTATATCTCAGCTAACATCCCTTGAAGACGCTGAGTATCCTAAAATGAGGAATTGAAAGTAATAGTGCTTTCGTGGTGATAGATGAGGCTAGCGGTATCCTAAAATGAGGAGTTGAAAGTCGTCTTCCGCGGCGTTCGGCAGGTTTTCGCCACCGAGTATCCTAAAATGAGGAATTGAAAGAATTCCAACGTAAACTTTACGATGAGTTCAGACGCTAGTATCCTAAAATGAGGAATTGAAAGTCAGAATGATGGATTCTCTTCGGCATTCCTTCCCCGTATCCTAAAATGAGGAATTGAAAGCTTGTGGTCATTACGGGGTGTTGGTGCGTGGTCGAGTATCCTAAAATGAGGAATTGAAAGTTGCAACTTCCCAACCAGCCTTATAACCCTTAAAATGTATCCTAAAATGAGGAATTGAAAGAGCAAATTAAGTTCCCCGATACCGCCCACCCCCTAGGTATCCTAAAATGAGGAATTGAAAGTCAGCCGCGTTCCACAGCGCGGTGGCGCTGAGTGTGTATCCTAAAATGAGGAATTGAAAGAAGTGGTCGCATTGATAGGCGTAATCATCATACTCGCGTATCCTAAAATGAGGAATTGAAAGCCTTTCGCTTGAATCGTGGCTTGGGGAGTCGGGGGGTCGGTATCCTAAAATGAGGAATTGAAAGTATCGATACGATATGTGAGTCCGTCTGGAGTCCACGTATCCTAAAATGAGGAATTGAAAGTAATCAACATTAAAGAAAAAATTATAGCCTTCATTAGTATCCTAAAATGAGGAATTGAAAGACTTTCTCCTCAAGCCTTGATAACCTGTTTTCCACTCTGTATCCTAAAATGAGGAATTGAAAGACGCTTGACGGGTATAAGTGGTAGTGTGCCACCGTTTAAGTATCCTAAAATGAGGAATTGAAAGACCACTGCTAAAATAACTTGGCTTCCACCGCTACCACGTATCCTAAAATGAGGAATTGAAAGTCTTGGATATGATATGGTATGACATCCCCTATATATAGGGTATCCTAAAATGAGGAATTGAAAGAGTTGCCACTTCCGAACAAGTCTCAAAAGTGTTCGCGTATCCTAAAATGAGGAATTGAAAGACATGGTTTTTACACCTATTAGACGCGATTAGCCTAGTATCCTAAAATGAGGAATTGAAAGACTTATCTAGACTCGTATCCCTTCACTCTACTCGCTCAGTATCCTAAAATGAGGAATTGAAAGCATAAGAGCAAGGGGGTGCACACCTGCTTCGGCTCGCAGTATCCTAAAATGAGGAATTGAAAGACGTTTAAGATATTCTCCGACGCCGCGTTCTGTGAGTAACGTATCCTAAAATGAGGAATTGAAAGATACCTTTTATACCACCCGCGTCCACGGCGTGACGGGGTCGGTATCCTAAAATGAGGAATTGAAAGTCTACCAAACAACATGTCTTTAATTCAACTAATACTTAGTATCCTAAAATGAGGAATTGAAAGCTAAAAGTTAATGAGTGCTGGGGCATTAGTTTAGCATACCAGTATCCTAAAATGAGGAATTGAAAGTTTTTCCCTAAGCTGATCCAAGCGAGAAGACGCTGGTGGCGTATCCTAAAATGAGGAATTGAAAGTTTTCTGCTCCTCCTCCTGCTCCTCCTCATACTTTTCAGTATCCTAAAATGAGGAATTGAAAGCATATATAGCCTCAAGATCCGCGTAGCCAACGCCGAGTATCCTAAAATGAGGAATTGAAAGCACTGTATCTAGTTTGTTGTCCTTGACCTACCCTAATCAAGTATCCTAAAATGAGGAATTGAAAGAGCATAGTTTCGTGCATCGTCTTCATTAATCATGGCTAGTATCCTAAAATGAGGAATTGAAAGTTGATTTTCGCGATTGTGCGCCTGCTTGCCCCTGTTTCTTGTATCCTAAAATGAGGAATTGAAAGCTGTGTTCGCGTACTGTGCAGCCGTATCCACAACCTCGTGTATCCTAAAATGAGGAATTGAAAGTGAACCTCGAGAATTTCCGCAAATATGCACTATCACGTATCCTAAAATGAGGAATTGAAAGAGGATTGAGCGGTGGCCTACTTCCTCTTTTTCCAGCTGTATCCTAAAATGAGGAATTGAAAGCCTCTTACTTTCACACCATTTATTTGCACAAAATCAAGCGTATCCTAAAATGAGGAATTGAAAGAAAAATTGAGCGAGGAGCGCGTGAAGGCGCTCCATCGCTGTATCCTAAAATGAGGAATTGAAAGAGGTAACCGAAGGAACATACAACTCGTAGTTTGCTGCTGGTATCCTAAAATGAGGAATTGAAAGGCACCGAAGGCTAACACAGCTTGCTGCAATAATTCGGCTGTATTCTAAAATGAGGAATTGAAAGTAGCCGAACTTGAACCTCTTCCCATTATAGATTTTCACTTTGTATCCTAAAATGAGGAATTGAAAGTTTGCTTGTTCGACTACTTCCTTGTAGAGCTCTGACCAAAGTATCCTAAAATGAGGAATTGAAAGTATCTTGGTATTGTTATTGACCCGGTGCGTACTGCGTGTATCCTAAAATGAGGAATTGAAAGTGAAGGTGCTTAAGGGTGGTGTTGAATACGTTGTGAGCTCGTATCCTAAAATGAGGAATTGAAAGGTATTATATGGCTTGCGCTGTGGTATATACTGCTTGTACAAGTATCCTAAAATGAGGAATTGAAAGATATCTTATGTAGCATCCACATCCTCTTAGCCCCAAATAGGTATCCTAAAATGAGGAATTGAAAGAGCTGTGGTTCAAGCTATTGAATCAGCTTTTTCAGGTCTAGTATCCTAAAATGAGGAATTGAAAGGACTGTCAACGTGCAGGTGATTGGCAACGTGACTAACGGTATCCTAAAATGAGGAATTGAAAGTTTATTTTGTGTCTCCACTTCTCTGCACCTTTTGTATTGTATCCTAAAATGAGGAATTGAAAGATAACCCGTTTTAGTGGTAACGGTCTCGACTGGTATGTCAAGTATCCTAAAATGAGGAATTGAAAGTAAATGTTGCCTACGGTTATTCAGTTGGTAAACTCCGTATCCTAAAATGAGGAATTGAAAGTTTAATAACGACTTCACAATATACACTACTGAAAACACTGGTATCCTAAAATGAGGAATTGAAAGTTACACAACTGACCCATACGTTATTATCCCTGAAGGTATCCTAAAATGAGGAATTGAAAGCTTATAGTGTAAATCCCACTGTTAAAGCTGATGTCGTTGAGTATCCTAAAATGAGGAATTGAAAGAAAGATAAAAGAGTATGAAGCGTTCGCTATAAAGGGTTGTATCCTAAAATGAGGAATTGAAAGACATATTACATAAAGAAAAAAGAGGCCTCAGTATTCACCAAGTATCCTAAAATGAGGAATTGAAAGTCGAGCTCCACCCAGCCCTTGACCTCCGTTGCCCCATGCAGTATCCTAAAATGCGGAATTGAAAGAAAAGTGTGAACGACCCCCATGACGTTATAGAGTACGAGGTATCCTAAAATGAGGAATTGAAAGTTTTCGGATTTCGGGGCGCGCTTTCAGAAGCCCCGCCGGGTATCCTAAAATGAGGAATTGAAAGATTAGTATTGGAATTAATGACAGGTGCAACAATGCTATCAGTATCCTAAAATGAGGAATTGAAAGATGTCCCCCCTTTCCTCTTTACCTTCGGTTTCTCCCCTTGTATCCTAAAATGAGGAATTGAAAGATGTCTGTTGGTTCACCGTCAGTAACTAGTATCATTAGTTTGTATCCTAAAATGAGGAATTGAAAGATGAGAGTAGTGCATTAGGTTACTTAGAGTTAGGTTATTATAGTATCCTAAAATGAGGAATTGAAAGAATCGAACAAGCATTGAGTCTTCCGCCGCGTTCAGCTCAGTATCCTAAAATGAGGAATTGAAAGGATGGGCATGGCAATCGATCAATGTGATATCGGCGGTATCCTAAAATGAGGAATTGAAAGGTATATGTCTTATATAAAGTTGCGAACAACGTTAGGTCAGTATCCTAAAATGAGGAATTGAAAGCGTTTAACTACGGTACTATAAATGGTCCGGCGAACGTATCCTAAAATGAGGAATTGAAAGAACCTCGAGGCACTGGACGCCTCCAGTTACCAGGCACTCGTATCCTAAAATGAGGAATTGAAAGACAGTTGGGTCGTTCTGAACGTACACTTTGATGGTATCCTAAAATGAGGAATTGAAAGTCGCTAGGCCAACATCTCTATCACCAAATTTTTCCCAAAGTATCCTAAAATGAGGAATTGAAAGATGATGTTTGCGGCGAACCCAGTTATCAGGGCGGGCTGGTGTATCCTAAAATGAGGAATTGAAAGTAAAAAGGGGTTCCCCCCGCTGTGGGGCGGCTACCGGTATCCTAAAATGAGGAATTGAAAGAAGTTTAATCACATCGATGACGTGACGTGGGTACCGTATCCTAAAATGAGGAATTGAAAGTGTTCAGAGTTCTGGGACCCAGTGCAGTGCTCGTGTCAGCGTATCCTAAAATGAGGAATTGAAAGTTTCTTTCACTGGAGATTTGGAAGCCGCGAAGAGTATCCTAAAATGAGGAATTGAAAGCACTCATCTGACTCGCTAGGTTCAAAATGTTCACGGTCTGTATCCTAAAATGAGGAATTGAAAGTAGTTGACTTTACGCGCCGTCACTATGCACACCCCGTATCCTAAAATGAGGAATTGAAAGCCTAAAAGTAAACTGAAAAAGTAAACTCAAACACGCGTGAGTATCCTAAAATGAGGAATTGAAAGCTTCCTCCAATGCCTCTTGAGAGGGGCATGAGCGGTATCCTAAAATGAGGAATTGAAAGAACCGCGAAGTGTACCACTCCACCGCCTTCTTCACCGCCTGTATCCTAAAATGAGGAATTGAAAGTTAACACCCTAGAACCTGTAATAAACAATGATTACAGCCGAGTATCCTAAAATGAGGAATTGAAAGAATAACCGTCGAGCAGGCTCTCAACGATGTGACTGAGCTAGTATCCTAAAATGAGGAATTGAAAGCCAACCATGACGCTAAAATATTTCGTCATGATAACCAGAAGTATCCTAAAATGAGGAATTGAAAGTTTCAGTTTTGAGTTGGAGCGGGTCGACCCCCGCCCACTCGGTATCCTAAAATGAGGAATTGAAAGCAGGTATCCCCGTGTCCTTCACGGGTACCTACACCGTGCTGTATCCTAAAATGAGGAATTGAAAGACAAAAGGGTGGCTGATGTAGAAACACCAAACATATACCCGTATCCTAAAATGAGGAATTGAAAGTATACCTTCTTCTATATACAACTTTACCGTTTTTGGTATCCTAAAATGAGGAATTGAAAGGCTTCTCCGCCACGGTTAGGTCGCCTCCCACGGCCTCTTTGTATCCTAAAATGAGGAATTGAAAGCTGAAGTAACCGATACCAGCACCTATCACAGCGAACAAAGTATCCTAAAATGAGGAATTGAAAGGTATATGTCTTATACAGAGTGGCAAACAACGTTAAGTCCCTGTATCCTAAAATGAGGAATTGAAAGTGTTTTTCACCTGTGTAGTCGGATTCGCTGGTCTGGCTCTGTATCCTAAAATGAGGAATTGAAAGCCTTGTATTCGTTGACGTAAGAACACTGGGTACACTCGTGTATCCTAAAATGAGGAATTGAAAGGAACAGTGAACGTTTTGTTTTTGATGTCATCGCTGACGTGTATCCTAAAATGAGGAATTGAAAGTTCCTCAGTAGTAAAGGAGAAAATTGGACGGAGCTCGGGTAGTATCCTAAAATGAGGAATTGAAAGTAATTGTGTTTGAAACGACCATGAATGGCAAATTATACAAGTATCCTAAAATGAGGAATTGAAAGTGTTTGCCGTTAGTTCCGTTTTTGGCGGTGTTTTCTTTCTGTATCCTAAAATGAGGAATTGAAAGTCTCAGTTTGGCTATTCGTAATTACAGAAATCTCTTTTTTAGTATCCTAAAATGAAGAATTGAAAGATACACACCACAACTATT
>Ga0208549_100589_pt1 | contig 15055 bp, 27 predicted proteins | sample BED_host_MetaG_FD_187135 | JGI IMG/M metagenome (GOLD analysis project Ga0208549, IMG submission 187135) | Hot spring microbial mat communities from Yellowstone National Park, Wyoming, USA - BED_host_MetaG (SPAdes) (version 2) | ecosystem: Environmental > Aquatic > Thermal springs > Hot (42-90C)... | reverse complement strand
AAATCTTTCTCATGCTGATCTTAGAGGCGCCTCTTTTGCTCATACAAACCTAAAACGAGCTAATCTTTCTTATACAAAAGCTGATGCGGATTTTAGAAGTGCAAATCTTATAGGTGCAAATTTAAGTGATGCAGACCTTTCTTTCGCTTCGTTTAACCATGCAGACCTTATGAATGTAAATCTAAGAAATGCAAAGCTTTCCATAACATATTTTATTGGTGCAGACCTAACCAATGCAGACTTTCGTGGAACAAACTTACAAAAGGAAAACCTTGAAGATGAAAATTTTGAAGACGCCGAGCTGACAGGTATAAAAATTTAAGACAGGTAAGTGAATGAGAAAAATGAGTATATTGCTATCTGAAAAGGAAATAAACGCGATTGTTGTTCTAATGGCAGTTATTTTTTATGCAGGTCTTTTTTGCGGAATATTTTATATTGGAATTTATAATGCAAACAGTGTTGTTTTGTTTGTAAGAGATTATCTTGTTGTGGGACTTTTCATCCTTGTTGCAGTATATCTTGCCAAACCAGTATTTGAAAAAATATTTTTTAAGAACGTAAAGCATCGAAATCAGATAAACCAGCGAAGCAAAGTTTAAGGTTTTAAGATGGACATATAAGAGTTAAAAGAATATTTTATTGAATTTGGAGGTATCTTACTAATTGTATCTTTTTAGCATTCAGTACAGTATCTCACTTTTAGGCTTATTTTTAGGCTGTAATTTTAACGGTTTTGAATTGTCGCTAATACCTATAAATTTCCGTCGAAAATCGCAAGAAAATGAAAATATTGAACTTATACCCATACCTATTTGGCACATAAATGCCATTTCCTGAAAATTTTCGAGGAAAACCTAAAAAACGCCTCCGACGGAGAATTTGAAATTTTATAAAACTGACATTTTTGAGGTTTTTCGTGTTTTTTTTATCGAAAATAGTATGAACACAGCCTTATAACCAACCTCATAAAAGGTCGTGTTCTATGGCATTATTAAAAATAAAGGATTAGGGGTCTTTATTCTATTGCCTTTGGCAATATACAACAACTTTTTAAAAAGCAAAAAATATATTATCCTTGTGATTATTTGGTAATGTATGCTGAGGAACTTTTATAAAGATATAAGAAAGGAGAAAGGTTGTTTGATGGAATATTTTTTAATGGCATGGATTTAAGTAATATGCACCTTCAAAAATCTATTTTTAGATCATCTGATTTTACCAATACAGTCCTTGAAAACAGCGACTTAAAATATTCAGATTTTTCCGATGCTGATTTTGAGAGTGCAAGTTTAAAGAATGCCGATTTGAGGTTTTCAAACCTTTTTGATGCAAATCTTGAATACGCAGATTTGACTAATGCTGATTTAACTAAAACGAATATAGAGAATGCAATATGCAGTCATACAAAATTCATTGGTGTAAAATTAATTGGAGCAAACTTAAAAAATAGTTTTATTTACAAAGCAGATTTTAGCAATGCTGACCTAACAGGTGCAAATTTTGAAGGAGCATATCTTTCTGATGTAAAATTTGAAAATGCTAAACTTAAAAGTGTAAATTGGAAAGACGCTAAAATTAAGAACTCTAAAATTCCATAGTTCTAAAATTATAGTATACTTTAGCTTCATAACTTGGATATGGAAATGAATCGTGATTGTTTTTCATTTGGTTAAGAACCTTTTAGGTGTGTTTGCGTTTCTTGCAACATTCCATCTTACAAAAGCGTCTGTATCTTTTGATAAATTCACAAGAACACCTTTAGGTATATAAGGATTTTTTGCAATCGCTCTTCTAACATGGTTTTCCTTATCTTTTGCTAGTTTTTCAAGAATTTTCTTTGGACTATGAGGATTTAGTGCAACTGATGCTCTTATTCGCCAATATCTTTCTTTTGATAACTTCGCAAGGATAATTTTTGGCGTATTAGGATTTTCGGCAACAGCTTCTTTTACCGCTTCATTTTTATCCTTTGAAAGATATACAAGAACATTTTTCGGAGTTTTAGGGTTTAGTGCAACTCTAAGTCTAACAACATAGTTTTTATCTTTTGCTAATTTGCGGAGCACATCTTCTGGAGTTTTAATGTTAAGTGCAATTTCAGCTTTTATTTCTGCATCTTTAGAAAATTCTATTAATATTTCTTTTGGAGAATGAGGATTGCGTGCAACAAGCCTTCTTACATCTTTACTTTCATCTTTTGATAGTTTTGCAAGGACCTCTGGTGGTGTATTAGGGTTTTCTGCTACGCGCAATCTTATTCTTATATCTTTATCTTTAGACAATCTCTCCAGAATCTCTTTTGGTGTTTTTGGATTTTCAGCCAATTTAATTTTTGAAGAGGGTTTTTTAATGTTTTCATCTTGTCATTTAGTTTTATAATTATCAATTTTAAAAAGTCGCAACATATATGACCCTGCGTTCAAAAAACGCAGGCGACCATTTATGACCATGCGTTAAAACCAACGCATGCGACCACAAACAAATATATTCCGCCTGCGTCCAAAAACGGACGCAGGCAACTTCTTTTTACAACAAGCTAAATACAATAAAGATTCTTATACAAGTATATGATATTTATTTGGTTTAAAATTTTTATTTATTTCACTTAGTTCTCTTTTAATTTATCTGCAAGGTTTTTAATTTTTTCGGTACGTTGCGAAATTATATCAGCGATATGTTTATACATTATTATTTCTTCTTTGTCGTAAATATTGTGTTGCCTAATACTTATATCCAAACTATCATAAAGTTCATCCAATCTCGTGATTAACTTAAATAGCCCAAATTGGAATTTTCGGTTCAGTTTCATTTTTCGCCATTTTATCACCTTAACCATTTCACTTTTTAGCGTTTCTCTCTTCTATGATATCTCTCAAAGTATTTTCTGCCCATTTCATTGCAACTTCGGCATTAGGAGCATGGTCGTATCCTTCGCTAGTTTCAAATAGAGAGTCAATATCAATACCATCCTCGTTAGGATCACCACTAGGTTCAGTTTCAATTATTCTATATTCCCAACCCTTTTCATTTTTATCAATTAATTTGAGAGGATAGACTTCTAAAGAAAATAAACCTTCTTTTCCATTATATGTTGCTCTCCAAACCTTAGCTGAATTTACTCCAACATCGCTCCATCCTCCTTCTATGTCTTCATACCATTCTAGTTTTTTCATACCTTTATCTTTTTTGCTTTCATATTTTGTCATATTATCCACCTACTATTTACTTAAATTTAAACGATCTTATTATCACGTATATTTTTATCATCTATTGGGTGTGACTCTGTATACTTATCTATGAACCAGCCAAATACTTTTACAATATCCCAGCCTTCCATAAATTTATACTCGTCTGGCGCATATACAATTTTACTATCACCATTAATCCAATTACCTATTTCTATAGGCATTATCACAAATCTGTATGGATAGTGTTGCCATTTATCGGCTTTCTTTTCTAACTCTCTTTTAACAGCTTCTATTGAATCTTTTTCATACATTACTTTCCAATCCCCATTTGGAGCAACCAACAGAGCTTTATATTTCACCAATTTATCACCTAAATATAATTTTTATGGTTTTAATAGGTATATATATGGTTTAAGTTGTTCCATCGCTTTATCAACATCTTCTATTGTTTTTAATTCACCAATCATACCATTTTCAGTTTCCCTATCGTAGAAAATTCTTGCATACATCGATATAAACTGATCTTTTATGGGTAGATATTTCTTTACAAGATTTTTTATTTTTTCTTTTACTGGTCCCACATCTGACTTTTTTCTCATCGCATAATGGAATTCTTTACGCTCAACTTTTGGCGTTTTTAAAATTATGTATATATCTATTCTCATAACACCACTCATATTTTTGATTTATTCAAATAAACATTTTCAATATCGTGCATTAGATCATCAACATCTTGCGCATTATCTAACGTGCCTTCGTCTTCTATTTCGTTTCCATTGCTATCGTAATATTTTAAGTTGTAATAAACTTCTTGCCCAACACCATACAAATCTTTTTTAGGCGGATATTTAGCAACTATTTTCTTTAATTTATTAGATACTCTTTTTATATCTTTTTCTTCTAATACGTGATAAGTAAATGTTTTACCTGTTTCAGTCAGACCACCAGTTGTTATTTTTATCGTTATGGTCATACAATCATCTTAATTTAATCATTCTTTTCATGCTTTAAATTGAATTTTAATCGACATCACATAATTTCCTTGGATTTCTTCTTATATTATACAATGTCGTTTCAAGGTAATATTAAAATAAATCTAAAAATTTATATAAGTTTTGGTTTATGCCTATCCCTCATTGATGCCAATTAAAAGTCTGTATTATCTAAATAAGTTTTTGACTCTCTTGCTTCTTCATTTACAAACGATCTAAGGCATTCTTCAGAACAAAAATGACTTTCCTCTTCTAAACAAATAATCTTTTGATGCAGTCTAAATTTTTATAGCACAATCGCATTCATCTACTTCTTCTTTGCAATTTGAACATATTTTTTCATCTTCTGATAAAGAGACTACTGCGAAATGTGTTTCTTTTTTCAGATATTCGTCTATGCATTTTTCGGAGCAAAAATGAAGTTCACCATCATATAAGCAAACAATCTTCTGACCAACTGCAAACCCTTTTCCACATTCATCGCATAAATCAACTTCTTCGTCGCAATTGTCACACTTCAAAATCGGTATTTTTTCTCTCATCTTATCATCATTTGTTCTGTCTTTTATCTTGCGTCTTTTTAGACTTAGGTCCTGCTTTCCTAAAAATTATTTCTATCTTATCTCCTGTGTAGGAAACATTTGATACAAAAAACTTTAAATTTGTGATCTCGTCAGAAATTCCACTTAATATATAAGGTTCTATCTTTTCATCAAGAGGAATTGATATTATAAAAACATTCTCATTCGGATAAATTTCATATCTATAACGAGCAAGATTTAAAAGTTCTATTATTTTCTTTATTTCTTGGTTTATTTTATCACCTATTTTTCTACTAAAAATAAAGGAATTTTCAATTTAAAGAAACCTCCTCTTCGCCATTCGTCAAGAAACCACCATTCTATTGTAGCAACACCTCCAAATTTTGTTGAATTAAACTTTGCTATCGCTTCTTCGTTCTCTGACCATCCACCGGTTGTGGCTACGATTATTAAACTGTTTTTTCTTTTGAATTTTTTTATGGAGCCATAATTCTGGTTATAGGTGGCAAATAATTCTAAAAGTGCGTTTGTAAGAATTTCTTTATCATTTTCATCATTTTTCATTTTCTCGCCTTTCTCTTTTTATCTTTTTATTTTGCGAAGTCATTTCTTTCAATAATAGATCACTAAGTCCTTTTATGTTTTCGTCTGTTGTCTTTTCAAGCGTAACACTCTTTTCCTTAACTTTATCTTTTTTCCTATTATCTATCTTATTTCTACTCTTTGTTTGTTCATCCATATTTTTCATTATTTAATTTGTGAAACAAGCATTTAAATACTTATTGTTTTATTGATAGTTTTTACAATTCAAGAAATAATCCACATCTTATTATATTCATAATAATTACATTCGAAATAAGATGCAGAGAGGTTTATTATCTTAAGCATTATTCTTGCGAGAATTATTCTGGCGAGAATAATGTTTTTTTTTACTTCAAATTATCATTATCAGTAAATGTTAATGATATTTTGATAATAAAAATGTATAATCGACTATACAAAAATAGGCTTTTTTGTATAGCCGACTATACAAAACACAAAAAGAAAAAGAAAATTGTGGATTGTAATACATAAATTGCTCACATTTTATGGATTTAAGGAAACAAAGTAAAGAAAAGAATCTTGTTATTCCATCTATATATGGTGAGGTCAAAAAGATGATAAAAATTGGTTTAGTATACCTGATTAATAAGAATTAGTGTTATGTGCTATTATTGTTAAATATCTTCAGGTTGTGGAATTTACAATGTTAGGGCATAGTGGCGCATATCCGTTTGGACTTGCTATTGGAAACATATATTTTACTTTATTATATATGTTATATACTTGTGATGGGTTTGTAATATATTCATTCCAAGCTATTTGGTATTTTTGAATGGTATAATTGAAAACATACCTATATATTTGAACATTCAATATGCACTCTGTGTTATTTGCCTGCTTAATTCCATTAAAAACATAAACAGTATATGGGCTTTGGCTTGGCGCATAGCCAGATGTATTCACTATTATGGGAAATATTTTTGAAGAAACGTACATGTGGTTATGCGGCATATTAATTTCGTATATCTCAAATAAAGATACTGCGATTATAATGCATGCCACTATAGTCACAAGTATAAATTCAATGTTACCCATATTATCGCGCTTATATATTATTTTGCATATAAAGATTTATATACTTTTCGGTTGAAACTTTTAATCATATTGTCTAGATCAGTTTTATAACAACCACAGTTGTATTGCTTGCCGATATAAAATTTTGTGAAGATATAATATAAATTTTAGAGTTACTTTTTTTCATAAACCGATATTTAAAACATTTTAATTAAAAAAATATATAAAACAGTTGGCGATTCTGTGGGTATTGAAAGTAGCGATTTAGTAGAAAACAGTTGGAATAAATTATTTGAACTAAAGGATAAAATCAACTTTGTGCTTATCGGTGGATGTGCGGTATATTTATATACAAAGCGAAACAAGGCAACAAAAGATATAAGTTAAGAAGATATAATGCAGTCTGTTTCGATTTTTGGAAACAAGCATATTTATATGTTTCGAAAAAAATCGAAACATATAAATATTCACAGGTTCATTAATCGAAACATTTAAATACTTTAATTTATAAATATATTGATTGTATGAAACTTTATGAAGTGCTTTATAGGGAGATTGCAACAGATTATTTGTCTGGCAAAAACACTTTTACACAAAAAGAGTTATCGAACAGATTAGGAATTTCGATAAGCGATATAAACGTATCATTAAAGAAACTTGAAGAAATAAACGCTATTTCAATTAAACCTAAATATTTTAATATAATAGCGATAGATAGACTTTTGCTTTACTGGGCAACGCACAGAAAATTAGAAAAAGATTTGCTTATAGCGCTTTTGCTAGAATGCATATAAATGAAATAGAGGCGAGTATGCCGAATGGTGTAGCATTTACCGCATATACAGCATATAAGAAAATATATAATGATGTACCAGCTGATTATAGCGAAGTTTATGTTTATGCGACAGAAGATGCGTTGAGTGAAATAGAAAAAAGATTTCCTGATCATAAACATTATGATAATATATTCGTTCTAAGAACAGATCCAATATTAGAAGAACGTATAGAAAAAGGTATGACAGTAGTTCCACTACCAAATATTTTCGTGGATCTTTGGAACATAAGGACATGGTATGCAAAGGATTTTGTAGATGCTTTATCAAAAAAATTATTTGGTGATTAGACGGAATTTTGGAACGACGAAATAACAGAAAAAAGTTGGGAGAAACTTATTGAACTAAAAAATAAGTTTAATTTTATTCTTATTGGTGGATGGGCTGTTTTCATATACACTGGGCAAAACAAAGCAAAGGATATTGATATAATATCAGACTATAATTCATTATTACAACTTAAAGAAATTTATAGATTTTTAAATAAAAATGAAAGAATGAAAAGATATGAAATAAAATTGATGGAAGGGTTGAATATAAATATTTATCTTCCAAAGTATTCAAAACTTGTAATTCCAATAGAAGACATAGAAAATCTTACTCTAATGAAAGATGGTTTTATTTTGCCAAAACCAGAAGTATTACTGATTTTAAAGATTGCTGAATATCTTGATAATCAAAATAATATAATAGGAACAGAAAGCGCAATAAATATTGCGAGTTTAGTTTTATTCGCAAATTGCGACTTTAATTTATTTAAAGAACTAATAGACAAATATAAATTGCGTGGTTATATAAAATTACTTTTCTTAATAATAGAAAAATTTGATCGCTCGCTTATAAAATATCTTGACCTAAACGAAAACGAATTTGCTAAACTTAGAAAGAAATATATTGATGAGATTAGAAAGATATTATAATTTTGTTCACTAATTTAAGTGAAGTGAACAAAAATCGTAGTTTTTGTTCAGTGCTTTAATTGATGATGCCTCTTTTTTTAAATAAACGCCTAAATATTAAATATGGTATAAATGGATGCGGACGAAATAAAAAGACGAGAAATTGCCAAAAAAAGAAAAGAAGAACTTGAAGAGTTTGAAAAATCTTTAAAGCAAACAAAAGCAGTGATAAAACTTGGCGATTTTAGAGATTTAATAAAAAAGTTAAACCTAATTCTGTTGACTTAATATTGACAGACCCTCCTTATCCTAAAAAATATCTTTATCTGTGGGAAGACCTTGCACGAGAAGCAGAAAGAGTTTTGAAACCAGGCGGATTTTTAATTTCTTATTCTGGTCAATATCATCTTCTTCAAATATTGGATTATTTTAAAAAATATTTAGAGTATTATTGGCTTGCTGGATTAAATCACATCGGCAAAAAAAGAATGTTGCCTAATTTAGTTGTTAACAGAATGAAACCAATTCTTATTTTTTATAAACCACCATTAAAGAGAAAAATATCTTTTTCTGACTTAATAGACAGCCCAGCGCCAGACAAGAGATTTCACGAATGGCAACAATCAATTGAACCAGCAGAATATCTTGTTTCTCGCTTCTCGCTCCCAAATGATTTGGTACTTGACCCATTTGTAGGAACAGGCACATTTGCTTTAGCTTCGATTAAAAGAAAAAGAAGATTTATAGGCTTTGAAATCGATCCAGCTACATACAAAATTGCACTAAACAGATTAAAACAAAACATCTAATGCGACTTGTAAATTATCATAATATAATTGATCGCTTCCAGCGTGTCCGTATTGCATCGCTCTTTCTTCTATCTGCGATTTTGTGATATTATAATATTTAATGCACGTTTTTATGTCTTTTATATCTGTTTCACTTAACCTTGCTATTTTAGCACATATTATATCTATTGGATTTAGCGCATATAGGTTAATTTTGCTAAACTTTGTAGTTGTATATTTAATAGCAATTTTTAGATAATCAGAGGGTAAAATTTCACTTAATATTGCATCTGATTCGAACACATCAATTCTAACCTTTGGTTTTATTATATTCATAACACGATTAAATTCTTCATAATCATCCGTAAATGGTATATCGAAATCTACATCTTTTGTGTCTTTTTTAATTCCTAATAAAGTCATTGCTGTTCCACCAACACCAACTACAGTTATTTCCCTTTGTAATTTCAAATCAAATTCTTGAAGAAGAGATAAAAGTTCATCTTTATTTATTCTATTGTCTCCCATTTAATCATACAATTCTATATATTTCTTAATCGTGTTTAAATCAAATTTTATGCTTTTGTCTTCTTTCATCAGGTCGAGATAACGTTTAATATTTTCATTCATTTTTAACGCTTGTAATTCAATTAATGAAAGTATCATGCTTCTTAACCTACTTAACTCTTCGTATCTTTTATATATATAAAATAGATAAGATAAAATTATTTTGTCTATGTTCTTTTTTAAAATAATTATAGAACCATATTTTATCCTTGGTTCATCAGTTATGCTCATTGCAAATATTATTGCTTCTAAGGAGATCTTAGTTTCTTCTGTTAATTTTTCGTGCAGTTTAAAACCAAACCTATTATAGTTGTAGGCTAATTCTTCCTCTGTAATTTCTTGTGGATATTTGTTAAGTTTTTTGTAATTGCTATTTATGTCGTTGCGTATTATTAAATCCCAGAATCCTAAACTGTTGTATAAAATATATTTATCCAAAATTAAATCTTTAATAGGACTTAATTCATCAGATTTCATAATTTTTATGAATTCATCAAGTGTAAGTATAATTGGGTCTATACCTATGTTGTATGCGGACTCCATTTGTGATAATGATTTTATCAAATCGTAATCTTCATCGTGATTCTTCACAAGAATTAACAACTCCACTCTGTTTAACGCCAAATGATGCTTGGTTTCAAGACTAGCCATTGAAAATATATTAAATTTCTCTGGCAAAGAAAGAAGGTCATCTAATAATTCTTTAAAAATATCTATTTCGATCATTTTGCTATCTTCTATCTCCGCCATATAATATTTTGAAAAAGGATTTTCTTTATTCAGAGATATTATTTTATTTTTACCTTCCGTAGTTATCTTTATAATTCCCATTTTTTCAAGATGCTTCGTTGCCTTATATATGTTCGGATAATATGTTTTTCCATATTTCGAGTTTATATCTTTTAACATTTCTAATATGTTTCCACCGCTACCTAACTTGTCTGAAAGATATTTTAATATTTTTATTTCGTCGTTATTCATAAATGTCACTATATATAAGATTTACTATAATATTATAGCATATCATATATATAAACCTTTCGGTAATATAACAAGAAAATTAGAAAATTATTTTATTCGATTAGATGAGATTCATCTAAAGCTTTCACGAAATTTTCGCGTGAATACTTTAAATCTTTTGGTATGTCACCTTCCTTTTGCGCAAAATCGAAAAGCTCTTTTACCACTTCCTCGTTCTCCTCTGTTACTCTATCGAGAACTGCATTTATATATCGTCTTCTTTTACTTGTAGTCATTATATCAAAGAATAAACCTGCTAACTCATTAACAAGTTCATTGTATTTATCTTCAATTATTTTATCTTTATCAATTTTTATCATTTTCTTACCATATAATCTATTTTTTTACTGTTTAAAATTTTTTCGGTTCAATAATTGTTTGTTTATTTTATAAATTTATCAAGCATATTTTTTAACAAAAATTTCAAACTGTTTCAAATCTAAACTTTTTACCATCAAGTCCTGCACTTTCAATTGCTAATGCCAATCGTTTCTTTATTATGTTCACTGATTGCTTTTCTGATGAAGTGCTTCAATAAACAAAGCCTGTGATTGGTAATCTTATATAGGCTATCTCACGTGGCGTTATTTCGTTAAGAACAACTACGGTATCTGTTAGGTCGGCAAGGTTTTTGGGATGCACAACAGTAATAGACCCATACCAGCGTCGTTTGGAATAAAATCATCGTGGTATGATTCTAATTCCTTCCTTTTCTTAAATAAATCAACAGCGGTTCTATAATCTTTTGGATACGCAACTAAATAAAGACCCATTCTATCACAAATAAATAAATGATTTTCTCGTTTAAAAGAAATTAAAAATATGTGATGCTATCTTAATTAAACAACTATATCACTCCCACACGCCTATAATCTTAAATTTATCCTCTTCATTTTCTTTGTCAGTTGTCTCAAAATATTCCAAGTAGTCAAAAAGATATTCTGCTTCCGTAAAAAAGTTATGCTTATCGTTATAAAAACCACTTTTTTCTAGGTGTAAATCTGCAAAAATCTTTTCTTGTTTGCCTTCTCTTTTCCAAACTTCAAGTCTAGAATTTTTAAATATTCCACTATCTCTAACGTTGTCGTAGTACAAAGTTATACGCGAGCCATCATCTTCTTTCTTTTCAAAAACGAATCCAAAATTCTTCAACTTTTCTTCATATTTATTTTTCCACTCTTCTATTTCCATAATATCACTTTATTCCAATATAACATTAGTCTTTCCCTCTAATATTCTGAACACTTCCTCTGTCGTAAGATGCATAAATTTTGCAGACTTCTTTCTCTTGTCAGATGGAATAAGTGTTAAATCTATCAGTACCTTTTGTTTATCTTCATCATAAAAAACTAATAAATCAGCGTTGTATTTTTTATAGAGTAAGCAAGTGGCTCTTTCATAAGGAAATCCATCAGTAATTCTTTTAAAATAGAACCCAAATGATTTCAACTTCTCATCATATTTTTCTATCCATTCTTTTAATTCTTTTTCCATATTATCTAACCTCAATATAAAATATTTCATAGCCAAGTTTCTTTAAAGTTTCTCCAATATTTTCTTTTGTTGTCATTTTATCGCCAAACTAATTTCACCAATTATAATGTGTATATTTTTCATCTTTTTCTGTGATGCCATTCTTCAAAATATAAAATAATTTTCTTAAAGAAAGATTCCAATAAATAGTAAATTTAACCTGAAGATCTGCAATCAGCTTTTTCTTATTTTTGTCCTCCTTGACTATTAACTTTGCATATAGAAACGGGCTATCTTCTTTAAAGTTCTTGTATTCTATGTATAAGTTTCCTTTTTCATCTCGGTTAAGTTTTCCATCTGTATAAAATCCAAGTTCATCCAATTTTGATCCATATTTTGTATGAAAATTTTCTATATCCATAATCATCATCATTCTTCTATAAATGGAGCAACCCAAAACGCGATAGTCTCTCCTTCATCGTTCGTTGCTGTTATTCTCATCGGCTTGTCTGTATCAAGACTAATTGTTACGTATGTTGCTCCAATTGTTTTCGCTACTTTCAAAAATTTTTGTAGTTTAATAAGATCGTAGGTTGCCCCCACCTTTAAAGTAACATTTGGTTCTTTTTGTTCGAGTTTTGTTCCTCGCTCAAAGTCTTCTTTATTTTTTGCTATTCCTCCTGTTAGTTCTTCATATGAATATTTCTCTAAAAGAGTTTTTGGTATTACAAACATCATTGTCCCATCTGACGTAAGATAGAAATATTTATCTTGATTTTTGTTTTCGCCATCCATTATAGCACCTCATCACTTTTAACGTTCCTCTCAAAAATATATATTATTAAAGATTTAAAAGGTTTTTGCTAAAAACAATACATCATAAATTAAGGAAAAGAGCCATATTTATACTTTGCTAACCATCTCTTGCATATCGGATTATCTCCCCATAAAAAGTGTATTGCCTGTTCTTTATTTGTGTTTAGTTTATTAGCGTTAATTGTTCCGTGCGCCAAAATTCCAATTTGCTTGACTTCATTTATCATATCAGATTTTGAAAGTTTAAACTCTACGGTTTCAAAATCATTTGTAGAATCTATTACGAAAACATGATAACCATCTATTTCTTGCCATAATCTTATTTGAACAATATTTACATAAGGATTACTCGATGTTATAACACTTGTTTTAATTTCAACGTATTCACCATACTCGTTTATCGCATCTCCTTTATCCAATGATGATGGCACTTTTTCCCAGCCTTTAGTTTTAATAATATAGTTTTGTATTCTTGCGCCTTGACTTTGTGGTGTTAAAAGCATCATCTTAGACATAAACGTTTGCCAATCATCATCGAACCCATATTCAGGGTCATTATACGCTTCACTTCGAACTTTGCTTATAGCCTTATTTAAATAATCGTAATCAATTTCATCGTCCATATTTTAATTATATTATAAAAAGTTTAAATATGTTTTGTTTTTTGCTTTAATTTATATTTTCTTATATTTTCTCTCGCCATTTCACAATATTTTTTAGAAATATCGATTCCGATGAAATTACGCCCAGTTTCCAAACAAGCTATTGCTGTCGTTCCAGAACCAATAGCATTATCTAAAACCACATCACCTTCATTTGTATATGTTTTTATTAAATACTTGAAAAGTTCTACAGGTTTCTGAGTTGGATGACCACCTTTAATTCTTGGATTAGGGAAGTAAAGAACAGATGTTGGATACCTATATCCAGTGTTTATTTTAAAAGTATCTTTTTGTTTGTTATAGCTCTCACCTTTAAAAGTTACTTTTCTCATTATTGAATAAGGCTTACCTTGTGTAAACTGCGGGTTATATGTAGGCTGTTTTTTATAAAAAACAAGTATCATTTCGTGCAGTCTTAAGGGTTGATGATTGGCATTTAATTGACCAGAAGCAACACTTTTTACCCATACATAATCATATCTAAACAAATCTGGTTCAGACATAACCAATTGAGAAGCAAACTTTTGAGTTGCTGTTAAAACTATTGCTCCGTTATCTTTTATAATTCTTTTATATTCAGCCCATAATTTGTCGAGCGGTATTATACTGTCCCATTTGTTGCGTGTTACTCCATATGGCAAATCAGCCAAAATCATATCTATTGATTTATCTGGAATTTTAGGCATAATATCCAAGCAATCTCCTTCTATTACTTTGTTTAGAAAAGGCTTTAATTTAGTTAGTTTCAAAGAATTCATAATTTTTATTCATTCCGATGAATTTAAAAATTCCTATTAAACCTCTTTTTATCTCTTTGTTCCTTCTAGCATAAGTTCCTTTGGGTCAATACCTTTCATCAATTCTTCGTTTATCAAGTGTAATTCAGCAATCTGTTGGTTTAATGCTCTTATCTTTGCAACATTTTTAATTTTAGAAATCGCATTCGAATTTATCAAAGTTATTTCTGCGCTTAATTGAGTTATTTTCTTGTTATTCTCTTTTACAATATCTCTTATATAGCTTTTAATTATGCTTGGAGAATTAGCAAATTCTAATATCTTTACTCCTGTCATAACCGCTAAATAATTGTCTTTTAACTTTTTAGCGAGTCCAACAATTAGGTTTGTTATGGAATTAGTATAATCCATTAGTTCTTCTGTTGAGAATGCTTTCTCAATAAGAAGTGGTATTATGTGAGTTTCATAATCCCATGAATTGCCTAGTTTATCTCTCACGTTTAGTATATTATCCATTAGTATTGTAAGTTCGTTTATATCGTCTACTTTACTTATCCAAGTTTGTAAAACAAGAACATTGTATGCTTCCTTTTTTCCTTCTCCAAATCTGCGTTTGTAATCGTTTAGCAACATATTTGCAATCCTTGCCTTTGCATTTTCTGCACTCTTATCTGCATTCGCCTTCTCTTCATTTTTCAATGCCATATAATGATTGACTAAATCATTTACGTTTTCTGTTTCTTTTATGAGTTCATATACTGTTTTTTCAGCAACACTGATGTTTCCAAGTCTTTTATTATAACTTAAAATAAGCAATCCTGCAAGTTCAACATACTTCTTATATTCGTTTTTGTTTCTTGATTTTTTCAATATAAGTTCGAATATGTCATTAGATGTGTCTGTTTCTTTGTTTTCTTC
>Ga0208549_100588_pt1 | contig 15055 bp, 21 predicted proteins | sample BED_host_MetaG_FD_187135 | JGI IMG/M metagenome (GOLD analysis project Ga0208549, IMG submission 187135) | Hot spring microbial mat communities from Yellowstone National Park, Wyoming, USA - BED_host_MetaG (SPAdes) (version 2) | ecosystem: Environmental > Aquatic > Thermal springs > Hot (42-90C)... | reverse complement strand
TATACGCATGGGGGAAGCCTCGCCATTTATGGCGGGGATGAGGGAAATACAAATATTTGATGTTCCTATTTTTCTGATGCCCATCGTGGGGTTTAGGTTCAGAGCATACACCGACGAACAGACGTTGAGGGCGTTAAAGGCCCAATTGAGGTTGCGTGAGAGGCGTGCAACGCCCTACGATGGGCAAGGCATGCGGGAGCCGCCCGTGGAGCTCCGCCCACTACCCGTGGCTTCGGCTACGGGCAAGGCGGGGCGGGGAAGCGGGAAGCCCCTTAAGGGCGAGGTAGCTCACTGGTTTCTTTTTATTATTTCATTATATGTATCCAGTATTCTCTTGGCCATCCTGTAATGCATGTAATCGACCAATTCATTATCCACTCGTATTGCCCCTATGCCAGTTAATGCTGCTTTCTCGTATTCTTGAACCACTTTCCTTGCCCAATTAACCTCGGATTCGGTTGGGGCATACACCTTATTAGCTATTGGCACTTGATTGGGGTGAACCACTTGGCGACCCTTGAATCCAAGCCTCCTGCTTATGCTTGAATCCCTCTCGAATCCCTCTAAGTCATCTAAATCCATGTACACCCCATCTATGGCCACTATTCCCGCAGCCGCGGCATCCACGGGCATCTTCATCCGTGCATAGCTGTATTCCAACCCATCCTTGCTCCACGTGAGTCCCAGGTCTATCGCTAGGTCCCCTGCTCCGAATCCGATGGCCGTGACATGTTTCATCGATGCCATTTCATGGGCCGTGACCACGCCCACTGCACTTTCTATTAGGGGTATTATTGGGATGGGAGTGGCCATTGCAGTTAATCTGCTTATTATGGCGGCAACTCCCTCTGGGGTGGCCTTGGGAAGCAGCACGCCATCGCAGTGGGTAACCACCTTTAAGTCATCATCGAACCACCGCGATCCATACGAGTTTATGCGTATGAATGTTGGGTAAGCGCTTCGCAATGCCTTTGCTTCCTCCGGTATTAATTGCCTGGCGGAATCCTTTTGGTCGTGGGGGACTCCATCCTCCAAGTCCAGAATCACTGCGTCCGGCTTGTTTTGCATTGATAAGGCGCTCTGTATATACTTGGGTTTATTGGCCGGTATGTACAGCATTGATCTAAGCAGCACGTGACCAGTGCTGCACCGTGTTTTTAATCTTAATGGTGTCTAGCCCTTATTTTACTGGATCTATATATTCTAACATAGTAGTACTTAACTTGTGGTAGCTCTATGTTAAGGGTCTAACCATCTAACCAATCGGCTTTTAAACGCCTATTTTCCCTATTTTTCCCGAAAGAGGTAATAAAGAGGTGACCAATATGACATATATAGGGAAAATACCCCCAAACAATAAAAAAATAAACGAAGCAATCAGGGAAAAAGCATGGCTAATAAAGTACCTGCTCAGCGGCGAAGCCTTGGAGGATGCCAAGAGAATGAATAGGAGACCACCAGCAGAGCCGCTGGACTTAATATATGGAGACCCATCGCTCAGCATAACGTCGCAACGCCGGCAAATAATCTAAGCAATTTACTCCGCTCCTCGATAACGAGAAGGGCAAGCCTTTGGGACAGAAAGTCAATGGCCTTAACTCGAACCCGATAAGCTAGCCAATAGCCTTCTAGGGCTGAGAAGAGGCGGATCTGGAGTAAAAATCATTTATCCAAGTTAAAAAATCATTTGTCTATCCAATACCGTTATTCCCATTCTCCTCAGGAACTCATTATCCTTATCCCTAGGCGACTCGCCCAATAATAAGCCCCCAACCCGCCGCGCCTCAAACAATACATCAGCATCAGCATCTGAATCCACTATATTGATAAGCATCACTACATCGAAAGCGGAGTCGCGGAACGGTAACATACCGCCATCGCCGCACACCAAGTCAACTCCCCACAACTTAGCCAGTCGCAGCATGCCCATAGATATGTCAAGCCCAACATATAGAAAGCCACCCTCGAGATAGCCAGCCCCAACCCCAGCGCCGCACCCTAAATCCAGTACCCGGGCCCCCCTCTTCAAGAAGTCAAGGGCCGCGACATATTTCCTCGCAGCGTCACTACCATACAAATCAAGATATGACCGCGACAAATTATCATAATATTCAATAACTCTCGTCCTCCTCATGCCGAATCAATTCATTAAATTCATAAATAAAAATTATCGGTTCCCAAAAACATCGGGGAACAGATTCATCATTTATTTTTGCCGGCGGCCCCTCAATTGCTGATTCTCCACCATGGGCGACGCCCCCCTCGACTTAATGAACTTAATTAGCTGCTCCATCACGTGATTCACCGTGGAATCCCTTATCACGAGGGCCGCGGCCTCACGGTGGCCCCCGCCTTCCCCTGCCTCGTTTCTCCCCAGTGCCTGAAGAATTGAAGCCACGTCCACGCCCCTTCCACGCCCTATCACTCTAATCTCTTCCTCGTGATCTGATACAACAAATGCGGCGCTGCATCCCAATTCAATTAATTTATTCGCAACCAAGGACTCAAATGCATCTACGGCAGTGACGCAATACACGGTGTCTCCATGCCTATAGGCCCTCATTCGAAGCACGCCCTTAAGCATGGCCATTCTGGTCGAGCCATCTTTCTCTCTCCTCACTATGGATACTGCATCACTATATGAGGCGCCTAGCCTTATTAATTCAGCAGCCACCTCGAGGGTCCTAGCCCCAGCCCTAGAGAATCTGCCCGTCTCATCTATTAATGCAGCCAAGCAGAGCTGGGCAATCCTTGAATCGGGTTTAAACCCGGCAGCCTTAACTAACTCATACACGAGCTCCAAAGTGCTGGGCGAGGCTTCATCTATTAACTCTATGTCCCCCTTAATGTTCCTCACCGCGTGATGATCGATCACGACCACGGCAATCGGTTTCTCCTCCACGGCATTCCCCAATTGAACATTAGAGGCGGAATCAAGAACCACAAGCACGGATCCAGATGCGTTGCAGGAACCATAATTCACGGAAACTCCAAGGGCATTCAGCAGCGTTGCCGCCTCCATTGTCGGCTTGCCCTGAGCCGCGAGGCATGTCTCTTTCCCGATTGAGGATAGAAATGAATTAAGCAAAGCGGAGGACGCCACTGCATCGAGGTCGGGATTTCTATGAACCGCTATCACTATTCTTTGCTTTTCCCTGAATAATTGCAATGATCTCATCATTGCTTCTTCCATTGAGTTGACCGGCGAGATGCATGTTAATTAATGTATCCAAGATACTTATGCAGTACTGGGAAGCATCATCGGCGACGGCCTCGGCATTGCCCTCCAATAGATCTATGTCCACATTAACGGATAAAACAAGCTTCTCGGGATCAATCATCTCTATCTTTACATTAATGCCTGCAAGGAAATCCCGGGGAACCTTATTAATGACGTACTCAGTGGTTAATCTGCTTGCTATCTCCATTATTCGCTCCAGATCAGCCTCCTCCGGGGGCCGCTCCTGCCCCAACGGAACCACCCTGCATTAAACTATTAACCCTAGCCTCTATATCGCTCATCTGTTTCCTAAGCATTTGCTCCTGCTTTGCCAATGTTTTTATGTGTAGATCGAGCAATTCCTTCCTATCCTTTAGATCCTGCATTGCTTGATCCTTATTAACTAGTATTAGGAATGTCCCAACCGCCTTGTAAAGCTTCGCATCCGGAGCCAGCTTCTCTATCTCGCTAATTGCCCTATCTATATCCTTCAACTCAGCCTCGTATTGCTGCTTCTTTAAGAGCAGCGACTGCAGTTGAGTATCTAACTCCTGCAGCTTCTCTAGATCCGCCCGTACTGATGGGGGCAATGACGACATAGTAAAGCCGTGTCTCCTAAGTTTAAAAATTTGCCCATCAAGGGGAGCAGCGATGAATTAAGTCCCAGAATCGCCGGCTGCGCATGCTTGCGCGGATAATTCTATTAAGTATATGCTCTTCGCCACGCCATTAATTAGGCTCCGCAGGCTAGTTAAGTCATTTGCTGTTATGATTATTTCGAGGCACCCATCACCGACGCCGCTAACCCTAGCCGAGCCCCGCCTAAACTTAAGCTCCTTCTCAAGCGCAGTGAAGACGCGTGCAATTAGGTTCACGTCTCCACCGCATACCCTGAATATCGCCTTCACTTTATCACCAGCTTGACGCTGCTCATTATTATGGATGGGCCACAGGGACCTAGATCTACGCCATCGAGGAACTCAAGCCGCCAAGAACCCCCCGCCTCAGCAATAAGCGCTATGGCATCGCTTGATCCCCGCAGCTCCCCTGGATCACTCGCTGGATAGAGCTGTATCCCCAGGGCTTGACTGATGGCTTCCGCGACCCACCCCCTCCCAACGGCAGAGAGCGTCGTTGCTCGCCTCCTATTGATGGCGTGCATATCTTTCAGTAACTTAATGCCTTGGATTATCATGAGGAGCTCTAGCCTACCGTTTCGGTATAGCCTTATCTCTCCTGGATTACCATTACGCTCCACTACCTGAATCAATGTTGGGGACTCATGAATCAATATGCGTAGAGGGGTCTTGCCCCTATTGAGCTTGGTGGAGCCTGGAATGCACTTGATTAATTCATTGATGAATTGACGGGTTCTCTGGGATGGGTCTCGGGACGTGGTTAATAGAATCATTGTTGCTATTTCTTGTTCTTTACCTTCCATTGCGCCTTCAAGTTCTCAACGCTCTTAAGTTCCTCTGGAGTTATCGTCTTGCCCATTATTGTTTGAGGAACCCAAGCGCCGCCCGCAAACGTGAAGCCGCACTTGGGGCACTGCCAAATGCCTAGGGCTATCCTCTTCATTTTAGTGATGGACTTACATCTGGGGCACCTATGCCTGCCCTTCTGCTTTACCTCTACCTGAACTACTCTCCTCCTGATCCCCACTCCATACCTGGCTCCAAATCTGCCGGCTGGGCCAACGTCCTTAGTGTGGCTGAACGGCATAAAAAACACGGCTCAGCTTAGTTATTAAATTTTTACGGAATGGGAACGGGGCGGTTAAATTCATTGATGCCGGGGAGGAAAGCATTATTAAGGCTTGTCTCCAAATTGTCTCAATGAATTATAGCGATGCAGAGGATGCCGAGGCCTATTACCAGGCACTTAAGGCAGCGGATGAGGAGGCGTTAATCGCTGATTACTCGCTGAGGTACGGCAACGACTATCAACAATTGCTGGATAAGTATAGGGGTATTCCTTACCTGGACGAGGAGGAGAAGGGCGATAAATTAAGGAGCCTAGAGGCCAGTTTCCCGGCGCTGGAGAGCCTAGTTAAGCATAGGTTAGCTGAGCTCAATGTGCCGAGCGACGTGCTTGGCTTATTGTGGCACTACATGAAGACCCAGGCCAGCGAGGTTAATCTAAGAATACAATTATTGATGGCGAGGCGGGACTGCAGCCTCACTGACTTAATGAGGGCTGGAGTGCTCATGCATGCATCCCGCGATTTGCTCTTCATACCTGATTATTTAATCCAATTCCTCATGAGCATCCCAGCGCCAAGGCCAATAAGGGCCGGCGATGCATTAGCTAAGTACATGGATAGTCCCCTTGACATGGCCCTCATAGAGCTTGCTGCGTGGGGGATTCACCCGAATAGGGCATTCATGACGGCAATGTATGGCGTCGACCCATTAAAGGGATTGGATGCGGAATTCGTGGGCGATATAGCTAGGCTTGGCGCAAATGATGAGGCAGTGCTTAATCCATTGCTGGATCCAATGGAGTTGAGGAGAGAGATAATGAAGATAAAGGACTCGAGGGGACGCGAATTGCGGAGACGCATAGGTCTCCATGGCGAGTATACATTCAATAAATCAATTAGGTGCGGCGCCGTTTACATGCTCTTCTCGGAGAGCAGGCGCGGCATAATGTTCCTGTGTCCCTGGTTAACGGTATTTAATAAACTAATCAATACCTACGTTGGAACCCCCAAGCTAGTGGTTCTGGACATGCCGTATAGGCCTGAGGCCGGCGAATTCTATAGGAAGCGATTAGCGGGGAATTACGGTCTACGCAACGTGGCCTTCGCGTTCATGGATGGAAATGAAGTAACGGTGCTTAGGCCCAGGGGCAACTTCTTTGAGGAGCTAATCGATGTACTTTATGAGGGCAACTTCAGCGTGACCGAGGAGTGACGCCGAGCGTGGTTGACTTATTCGCCGGAGGCGGTGGGTTCAGCGAGGGATTCAGGGAGGCTGGATTTAATGTTCTCCTTGGAATAGAGAATAACTGGAGCGCGGCCAGAACATTCAGCTCCAATTTCCCAAACGCCATTACGCTGCCGAGGGACATTAGGGAACTAAGCGGAATAGATGTGGGGAGGTATGTGGGCGACGTGGATGTAGTGATTGGGGGGCCGCCCTGCGAAGCATTCACCACCGCTAACCCAAATAGGATGAAGGATCCGCTGGATAGGCTTTACATGGATGAATTAGGGCAATTAACGCTGCACTTCATTAGGATGGTGAGTGAATTACGGCCCCGCGTATTCGTTATGGAGAACGTGGCCGCAATAATGGAGGATGGGCTACGAACCGCATTAATGCGTGAATTCGAGAGAGCAGGGTATCGAGTGTTCTTCAACATTCTTCATGCAGAGGATTATGGGACCCCCAGCGTTAGGAGGAGGGTCTTCATTTCAAATATCGAAATAAATCCCCCGAAGTCCAGAAAAATAGTGACAGTGGGCGAGGCACTAGCTGGTCTACCGGCCCCCGACACTGGTTTCCCCAATCATGAATCAGTGACAGTGAGCAGCAGCAAGATGAAGAGGATACCGAAGGTGCCCTGGGGCGCATCCCTCTATAAGTTCAGGGGCGCAAAGCACCTCCACTCCAACTTCGTTAGGCTAAGCATGAATAAATTAGCGCCAACAGTGATGGGAAGCGTGAGATTTATTCACCCAATTGAGGACAGGATACTCACCGTGAGGGAGCAAGCCAGGTTAATGGGTTTCCCCGATTCCCATGTATTCCATGGCAGCAAGGATGAACAATTCAACCAAGTCGGTGAAGCGGTGCCGGTGCCCCTCGCGAGAGCAATTGCATCAATCGTTTTGAAGGCTCTGGAGTAATTATTATTAATTACTCGAAAACCTTAAAAAGGCATGGCTCCAGGCACTCATTAAGGGCCCGTAGCTCAGCATGGTGGAGCGGCGGTCCTGGTTAATCGGGAGGCCGAGGCTCTTAACCACGAAACGGGAGACACCCGTAGGCCGTGGGTTCAAATCCCACCGGGCCCGTTTACAATTGTATTCAAGTCCAATATCACGTCTCTAACTTTCAAGATTTTCTTTAAATACTCCGAGAGAGCCATAGTTAATATATAAATCATCAGATTTCAATCCTTTCTTTTTCCTTAGATCCCAGTACTCTTTGTCATCCTCGATAAGGACGGTATTCCTGCCGTAGAAATAGATTTGCCTAAAGAATGCCTCGGTCAACCATGCCAAACCCCGGTGTACGACTCTCGCTTTTCTCATAGGTCTTAACAATCCTTCCATCAACCAGAATGAGTATGCATGTTCCCCGCCTGCAGGTCCCCCATTTATATCATCTTTCAATATCGCGTACTTCCAATTAAATGAGCTATCCTCTGTAAACTGGCCTGAAATTGCTTTAACCAACAGGTCTTTGAATTTTTCTAACAAAGTGGTGAATTCCTCCAACGATAGGGTATTATCTGGTTTGAATTCCATTATTTCATTATTTGATAAGTGAAAAACAGTGACGTCTAATAAATTTACTAGGTACTTTAGCTCTTCATCGTACCAACTTTTTCATAAAGCTTAATTTTATTCAATACTTGTAGAAAATAGTATACCTTAAACAATGTATCAATCTCCCCCCTTATTTCATTGGAAGCTCCAATTACTACTGATAAAAGGTCCATTTTCCTCATAATTTCTAATGTATCTTCCTGCGGGGAGTATTCATTTCCTGTAAGTATCGCCTCAACCAAATTAAAAGTTATATCATCAAAAAATAAACCATGGTATTGATTCCTATCAAATTTCAGTTCTTCAAGTCTATTGTTAATTCTTTCCTTCAAATAACTTTCAATCCTGAAACCGTTAATGAATTTGTCTCCATAAGGGCTGAGGAAAGCCTCAGCAAAAACCCTGTCAATGAAATAACTTACTCTCGGTCCTATTGTCTTGTTTTTGGATAACTCATCAATGAATTTCGCTATTTCTTCTGGATTGCTGAGAGGAAGCTCCAGGAGACCTTTCCTTTCCCTGACTATTTTTTGTCAATTAACCCTTTTTATCAGGATCCCTTAAATGACGGACTATTGTTTTTATTGAGATAGGTAAGCCCCCCTCCTTTTTCAACTGCTCATTTATCTTGAGCTTTAAACCGGACCTCGTGTCAGGCCCCTTCATTAATTCTAAGAGGATCATTGACTTTATTTTGCCCCATTCCTCGTGGTCCCTAGCACTTCTTTTCCTCTTTTCAAACAATTCAGGATAGTATTCTGGCACAGTTATATGTATATTATGCGAATACTTAATATTTTCTGTCCTGAATATGAATTTAACACATTTTTCGTTAGTATAGTTATTATTAGATATGTTAATTGAAAATAAAACATTACCTTATACCTCTGCGTTATTACATATCTATGGAAATGAAAGTTGTGAGGAGAGTGACAAAATATAATACGGCTTATTACCTGAATCTCCCACGGATCTGGATTGAAAACCACCATATCGAAAGGAAACAGCCCTTAGTTATCATAATGAAGGAGAACGGAAACCTCGAAATTATGAAATTAGGAGGGGTCAGACATGAATGAAGCTGTCAATATCAGACCCCTCAAAGGTATTGCCCTCCGGTTGAGCGATCCCGTAAAGACGCTTATATTAAGCGAGCCGGACATAATACCCAGGGAGGAATATCTCATCAAGATTGAGCAATGGTTGAAAATTTTAGACTTGAATAAAAAGGAGGGGTTAAGATGATTGACCCAGACCCCCAGCAGCATCTCTCAGTAATCATTATGATAAGTTGAATAATTATTTTACGCTTCGCAGTTCTCGTCCTTTACTTCCTGAATTGATATTAGATGTTCGCAAGGATGTTAAAGGGGAGACCAGAAACATATCAATTATTGCGAATACAGCGCTCTCTGCATTCACAGATAACCCCCATCAATCTTGCAGTGGTTTCCCCCAGTTCAGAGGGCAAAACATACCTCACAGTTCAAACGCTTAGAAGATTCCCACAACAATACATATGGATGTATCGCAAAGTTTCACCGAAGACGTTCACGAGAGAGCGCGGCGTCCTTACGATAAGAACCATCAAGGACAACAAAGAAACGTTCCAACGAAGGTTTTAAACGAATTTACAGGCGAAATGATGAGCGTACCGGCTTATCTCGGATTCCTCAAGGACGCCATTAATGAAAAGAAAAGGGGCGTCAATATTAGTCCAGAGGAAGCACGTGAGGCCCTATTTGACCTGGAAGACCGCCTCTATACGTTGATTGATTTTCGAGATAAGATACTGGTCTTCCTGGACAGGCCTGATCCAGCCCTGTGGAATGAATTGCTATCGGTTCTGTCACATGACAAAGAACATATTGTGACTAGCTTCGTTGAAGGAGAAGGTTTCAAAAGAAATAGGAGAGTAGTGTTCCAGGGATGATCCGCAGTAATATTTTGCACGTCAAAAGAGGAAGATTTTAATTGGAAGGACCTTGAAACAAGGTTTCAGATTATTGAACCCGTCATGAAAGAACAAAAATATAGAGAGGCTCTTGAATACAACTTTAAAACTGAATATGCAATAAATGACCTAGAAGATAATTCTCACGTGACGGAGAAGCTTGAGCAATTGATCGAATGGATAAGGGAGAATAGACCTAAAATGATATTTCCATTCCCTCCCGAAAGACTGGTCCAGGCCTTAACTCAAGGGCGTGTTCCCAACGGAGATTTGATGAGAAAGCTCCCCAGAATAGTACGTCACGTAGCCATGAATGCATTATTTCATAAGGACGAAAGAATCATCCTCTACAATGGTAAAGAGCACGCAATAGTTATCGCCTATGAAGACATAATGAGTCTTGGTTATTTATTCGACGACATAGAGATTGGAGCATCTTTCGCCGGATTAGGTACAGCAAGCTACGAACTGTTTACCAAAGTTGTAATGCCCTTATTCTCTTGCGATGATCCGGAAGAATCCAACAATACCGTCAAACAGTCTGAAATAAAGCAAAGTTACAAAGAATATCTAAACTCTACAAAGCGTGCTCATGTAAGTTTTAGTCCGGCTACTTTTACCAGGCGCATGAAGGAACTTGAACAGAGGGGACTGATAAGACGAGTTCCAGATAACAGTGATAAGAGGGGATTGAATGTCATACCAACTTGGTCCGAAGTCTCCGAAGGGTTCTCCCTTATCCAGAGACTAAGGGACCTCGGATTAAGAACTAAGAACAAAAAATAATTTCACCTTGGAAAATTCAGGATTTTTCATATCTGGATCATCTAGAGAAGCTGAATTATACGGCATATTGGAAAACCGAAAATTAGTTTCACACGACCCTGAAATAATAGAGGATGAAAAAATGACCGTTCTGGAGATCCCGAATTTTACGAGGTTTCTGATGAAGGCGTCTGGTTACACTCTATTACTTCAGACCTTTGATGAAACTATTTTTAACCAAAATGGGGGTAACCCCAAGAACGAGGAAAATCCTAATTCCCTAAGCACTTCTGAAAATGCGAATATCGAAAAACCTTGAATTTATGCTGGTGAAACTAATTTTAGTATTCCATCTCTTTCCCCTGGATACATCTTCCTTTCTATTATAACTGAAAGAAAAGTGTTTCCAGATAAACGTTTTGAAAGTGATTTTTCAGCTGTGCATGCCTGCCATTAATCCAAGGTTCATGAACTACTTATAGATAAATTGAGCACTCTTTGGTATTAATCTCCTATACCTGAAACTTTTTTGTCAAAGCCCTTTAAGTAGTTCTTTATTTTTTGGCTTCCTAACACATCTTTGATAGTGTCACAAATTCTGTGTACTCTTAAGGATACCTCTTACTGAACATTTCCATCAATTCATCCTTGCATTTAAAGTATCCGTTGATGACTCTGTGAGACCACTTCTAATTCAGTTCTGTTGCTCTAAGATATATTATTTTCAGAGCGGATTCCTCTGTTGGTAGGGAATCTATAACCTTTATCCTTCTTCTTATCTCCTTATTCATCCTTTCTATTATGTTGCTGCTGTGAATTGATCTCCTTATGGATTTAGGGTACTGGAAATATGTGAACAGGTAGTTCAACTTCCTCTCTAAATTGTATATCTGTTTGGGATACTTGTTTTCCCAGATACTTTTGAATTCATTGAATCTCTTCATGGCCTCTTCTCTGTCATCTGATAGGAATATTTGCTTAAGCTGGGAATCTACTGCATTCACATCATATCCCCTGACTTCGGATTCAAAATTCCTTGATGCATGTATAGTGCATAGCTGGAAATCTGCTCTTGGATACACTCTTCTTATTTCCTCGTCAAGTTTGGGAATACCATCAGCTATGAACAACAGAGGTATCAGAGAACCTCTGTTGTATACATCGTTAATCACCTCGTTGTAAGAGAGATGGGATTCTTTTGAAGAAATATAGAATCCCAGTATCTCATACTCCCCTGGTTCCTTGATACCCATGGCAAATATTATCGGCTCCTTTTCCACTGTATCCCTTCTAAGATAGAAAAATAAAGCGTCAAGGAATATTGCTATGTATCTTCCATCCAAAGGTCCGTTTCGAAATCTCTTCACCTCTTCCATTGTTATTTCAGTTATTCTGGATATTGAGGATCTTGAATACCTGTTCTGGAATATTGATTCAAGTATTTCTGACATTTTTCTGGTGGAAATTCCTTTTGAATAGAGGGAGATGATAAGTTCATCTATTCCTATGGATCTTGCATAGGGATCAAACAGTGCTGTTCTGAATTTACCTTCCCTATCCCTTGGTACATTCAGGTCTTCAATTTCATCGAACTTTTTTCATTGCTCTTTCATAATATCCATTCTTCAATCCGCCTTTCTCTTCAATGAAGACATCCCTCTCCGTGTTCATGAGGTTTTCAAGGTATTCTTTCACTGCATTCCTTGCAACTTCCATTATCCTTTTATCCGCCTCTTCCATGTTTATTCGTACCTCCTGTTGCTGTTCAGAAGAGGTATGTCTCCTGGTTCAAGAGATTTACTTATCTTGTTACAGGAGTTTACACAAAATTTATGACACTATCAAAAACTCCCCTGGAAAAACTCCTGCACATGCGCACATGTTATTGGTATTAATATTAAACACGCACCGGCTTGGAGATAGAAGGAGATAAGGAAGAATTGTCAAAAGATTTACTTTTCTTATTTCAAAAGTTTACACATAATTCATGACACTGTGAGTTTTTCTTAAGAGAACACAATTGAATATATACATGTAAGAATAGTGCTTTTTGAGTATTCAATATGCTTGGGGAATAAGGATAATAGGGAGTTACAGTAAGAACTTTCGGTGGTGCGATCGCCCTTATCTGCACCGCATCTGCACCACTATACTGGAATTATGTCCAGAAAACGCGGATTAAAGACCAAATAAGCTATTATTTTCCATATAGAATAATTAAATTATCCTTTCCTCGGAGGGTCAGGGATGTATTGCCTTAAATCTGAAAGAAAAATGCTTTGAAATATTCATTTTAAATTGGTATCGGGGGTAAGGACGATAAATCATGTTACCAGATCCCTTATCTCGCAAATTTGACCCTTTCTCAGCCTTTTTACTAGTTTACTCCCCTCGTTTCAAGGTAATTATCAAAAATATGGCCATCTTTCCGAAAATCCAAGAGGAAGATAATAGACATCATTGTTTGACGTAAATTGGGACACCTTAGGGAATAAAAGTTAAAAATGCTCAACTTTTGCTTTCGTTCTCACTATTCTACAGTGGCAGCCATGAATCCATGACGTCTATATGTCTATGGTCGCACAAGGAGTGCGATCTCTCAATTCTTTTGCTCCAAAGGAATTACACAAGATTCGTGACGCTACGAAAAAATTAAATAGTTAGCGAATAATTATAAAAAAGATAGAAAAATGACAAAATCTTGTCCAGTTTGTGGAGCTCCTAACGAAGACAGTGCAAATTCCTGCATTAGATGTGGATATAATTTTGAACAACATAACTCCGGTCAAAGTGCTGAGAAGTTCCATCAAAACGGTCCTCCTTTTGCAAATGTCCCACCTGATTATAATTTTAATTTGATTACTAGTCTAGACTCACTAAGAAGAGCATTTTCCTGGCTATTCATAGGATTAATTCTTTTAATTATTTCACTTGTTTTGGGTGCATCAATGGTTTTTGTTGTTTTTTTCTGGCCATCGATCGAATTAATGTTTTTAGAAATACCCTTAACTTTACCTGTTCTAGTAACTTTACCTGTTCTAGGTGAATTTATAGTTTTTGTTGGTTTCATCTTGCTTATTTCAGGTTTCGGTAAGATTTCCAAAACATCATTAAGTAACGCAGATTATTACAGAAGTACAAGAAACTGGTTACTTGCATCATTATTTGGTTTACTTATCATTGTTGTGGATATATTTGTTATAGCGCCTATATCGGCTCCCAGAGCTACAGCAATAATATCATCTTTACTAGCATTCAAAGTTTCTGGTTTATTAACCCTTTTATGGGCTGTTGGTATAATGGGAATAGCATTAATATTATATTTAGTGTCATACATAAAATTAATTAAATCACTCGAATTTCTTTCAAAAGATTTGCAAGTTAAAAAACTTCACAGTGCAAGCAATTATCTACATTATTATTTAATTATGTATATCATTTTAATTATCCTTCTTCCAATTTTACTATACGTGTCAATTTCAGCAATAGTACATTCATTATCTTCTGATTTAATCAGCCAATCTTTACTGGTTAATTTGGAGATATTATTAGATGTTGTTCCTATAATTATTTTATTCGTATTACAGGCAATAGGTTATTATTTTGCATATACGGGAATTGGCGAATTCGAGTCCAGATACTATAATTTAGCGACTCTAAATTATAAGTGGAAATTAGGGAAATTTCCATAGATGTCATAACTTAATCTCGAAATTTTTAAAATATGTGTCCTTTATTATTTTTGCACAACGAGCCAACATTAAAGTTAATAAGTGATGCAAATATAAAGCATTAATCTGGATTATTATGCGCCGGTGAGTGAAAAAAATTAAAAGGAAAAAGAAATATGAAATTAAAAGAAGAAAAGAACGACACAAAGTGAGAGATTTTATTGGGCTTTCCGAAGAATGGAATATGTGATTATCATAGGTTAGAACAGGATGTTGTTCAATGAAATACCTGCTCCACATAAAATTAGGGAAAGGGAACATGGGGAAGGTTTTTTCAAATCCAAGATGTATTCTTACTGCTACATTAATTAGGGCCCCATCTTCGCTATCATAAGATATTATTTATGTTGAGAGATTACTAACGGCATAAGTGGGTTAATGTCTTATATATTATTTCTTAATAGGTGAAATACCCATTAGAGGCTTTACCTTGATTACGGATTATTCCAGCTTCCCCCAATAAAAAACTTCAATCAATCCGACAGCACTTTCCTCCAAGCTGAATAAAACAGGCTATTCAATTAAGCAGGAATCTTGATTCCTATATCAATTTAACATTTAATATGTTTTTCCATCATATATCCCCCTATCTCTTTAACCTTTCATCACAACAGCGGCCTACGACTGGTTTATATAGAAAAAGGTTTATATAGAAAAAACCTTATACTTAGCTGTGGATCTTTCAGACGAAGACATTTATACGGACGAAGACATTTATAGAATGAGAAATAGTCTAGATCTTTCTTACAATTCAAAAATAAAGATTCTAAAGAGTCTGGAAAAATTGAAGACAGAAGGATTTTTGAAAAAGAGTGATGAAATTGAAAATTTTTTAAATGCATGTTATGGGTCCGTGAAATATAAAGAAAAACTGAACATTCTGG
>Ga0208549_100587_pt1 | contig 15065 bp, 13 predicted proteins | sample BED_host_MetaG_FD_187135 | JGI IMG/M metagenome (GOLD analysis project Ga0208549, IMG submission 187135) | Hot spring microbial mat communities from Yellowstone National Park, Wyoming, USA - BED_host_MetaG (SPAdes) (version 2) | ecosystem: Environmental > Aquatic > Thermal springs > Hot (42-90C)... | reverse complement strand
AAGTAATTTATATTTACTTTGTAGATTTTAGTTCTAAAGTTTCAAAATATTCCTCAATTTGTGGAGCTATATCATTCACTGCTGAACAAATTAAAAGTATCCTCACATTGTTATCTCTAAATTCAGTAAGATATTCCGATAATTCTAACATAGCTCCATACAAATGTTCATTATAAACTTTAGGTGCAATTGCATCAAGTACTTTTATATAAACAACGCATGGCTAAAAACGCTTTATCCTTTCAAAGAGTTCTCTAATAGACCTTTCCATTTCACCGAACCATTTGCTTTTGAACCATGTAGCCCTAACAACAATGTATGGACATGATAATTTTTCGCATATAAAGTGAGCTATGGTTGAAGCTACTTTGTCAGCTAAACCCTTTTCTTGAGATACTAAAACAGCTTTAAAATAAGGCTTTTCGCTAAACTGGTATGCAAGATTCTCAATCTTTTCAACTATTTCCTTATTTTCAATTTCGTTAAATCTATTTTTGGGTTTTCCATGTAAAATTCACGCAACGCAGAAGGCTTAATATTATCTTTGGCTTTTAAAAGATCCTTTTGTGATATATAATCTCTACCTTCAAGAGTAGCTAATAATAAACTTTCATTTAACAGCTGAAGCAGATCAGCCCCAGTGCAGCCTATAGTTTGCTCAGCTATTTCATTTAGATTTATATCTTTGTATTTATTTTGAACATATTCATTCAAGGAAATTTCGAGGATCTTTTTTCTTTCATCAACATTTTATGGATCAAACTCGTAGATAAAAAAATTAATACAATAAAAACTATTCGCTTCTGTGAAATCTAGTAACTTCACTAATACAGCGTATGTATACTAAGCTGCTCTCTTCAATCATCCATTACCGCAAGAATGAATAATGCACTTCGTAGTGAACGAAATATGGGATCCAATGGTGCTAAATTTTCCATTGATAAACCTGTAAGTAATATGGTTATGAACCACTTTAGGTTTTTTATCTTGTGAAAAATTCTTTCTTTCTCATATTTGGCAGTATTAGCCAAATCTATGATTATTATTCCTGCTCTTCTAAAATAGTCCAACGTCCTTCTAAACCTTAACAATAACGATGAGCTCTTAATTAGAAATGAAAGTTCATCTATAAGAATTTGCTGTACCTCAGGAGGTATAGTGAATTTTTGCACCTCATATGATAGATAAGGTCTAAGCTTATTTTTATCTTCTTCTGGAGCAGTATAAATTTCATACATGCTATCTTTCTTTAAAAAACCGCGAATAGTTTCGATATCTAGCTTAATCAGTTTCTGCTGCGAGGGCCAATAAAAGTAACTCAGAATAAAAGTAATCTTACTTTTATCTAATGTGCTAAGAATATTGAATAATGTACTAGAAATATACAACTTATACTCAGCATCTATCAATTTTTTTAAGTGGTCAGCAGAGAGAAATACGGAAGGATCAACCATCAAAGGGAAGAATCGCTTTTCAGGTTCCGCCATTCTTTATTGCGCTATATTTTTTTATATGATATTTTATCTTCTAAGTGTATCATTTTCAATACCTTTTTAAGAAACTTACCACAAATTCCTTTATTTCAAGAAAATTATAAAGTTCATTCAGAATGAATGCTCTCCTATAGAGCTGTACAAGATCTTTTTCTAAGAAAGTTTTCCAATCATCTATCGTCCATTTTTTGGAATATAACCTTTGTAGCATAACAATAATTATTTTAAAGCCTTATATATTTTTACTCAATTAAATATGTAAGATGGCTGTTTGCCCAAATTGTAAAACAAACGTAACTAATCAAAGTAAAAGCTGGAAGTACGGTCAATTCAGTGTTAACGCTTATGTTTGTCCGAAATGTAATACGCAATTTAGGGAATATTATAGAAATGGAAAGCACAGCTTTACTTTGAAATTTGAAAAAGGTAAAGGGTTTGTGAAGACGTAATTTATAAAAAAATTAATAATTTTTGCGTTGCCATATGCTTTGAAAATCATTTAGTTTTTATTAAATAAAATTCCAATTATTCGATTACAAAAATATGAGTATTATTAAAATTACCAATGATTTTAATTTAATATTAAATTTCTTTTGCAATCTTTAGAAAAAAATAAATTTTTTTATATTTTATTATAATCACTTTAATATTAAATAATGATGGAGTTATATATATTAAATGCTAAAACTTGTAATTTACATATAAATGATTTAACAAAAATTTTAGAATTGCTTGTAAAAGACTTTTCGTCAAATTTATCAATAAGTGAAATTATAAAACAAGTTCGGATAATCAATTCAATAAAATTTAAATGGCTTAAAATTATTAAAACTTGGGATAAAGTACAAAATTTCCAAGAATATAAGGTTATTTTTAAGTTTAAGTAAGTGTAATGATGTTTGATATTCATAGTTTAATTAAATTTTGGTAAAGGAAACCCCCAAGTTTTCACTTCACGAGATTAAAAATTCTAAATTGTTGACTAATTTTACGGTTCTGATTTTTTAGATTTTTTGTGTCATTCTTACTGCTACTTGAGGATGTCTATTTGCTACAAATCTTGTACGGTATTTATAACCTAGCGTATTAAACGAACCTTTGAGAAGAGAAACTGTTGAAATTATGAGAGAAGTTTGTTCTGGAATTGATAAGGAGTTTTACTCTTTAAATAACTTTGAAAAAATATTATTTTGAAATAATACAGGAAATATTACACAAAAATTGTAAATATTTTAATACCTAACTATTATGATTAATTAACGAAGGATGGTTAGTGGTGATGAGTTAAGTGCAAGGGATGTAGATAAGCTCAAAACGATAATAGAGGATTTGAATTATATCTTCTCATTAGATAAGATAGAGGCTACAGATTTAGATAATTTGATTAGTAGCTTGAAAAGCAATGAGACCAGGTCTTACCTAGAACACTTATTTACGGGTTCTAAGCCTGAGAGTGCATTAAGAGAAGCATTCTTTGCAGGAGATTCCATCTTAAGTAAATATCTATTTGGTTCAGCTGTCCCAGAAGTAAGAGAAAATGGTTTCGTTGATTATCTCATTAGAGACCAGATTGGACATATCATAATTCTGGAATTAAAGTCTCCCTTTGGAGTAGAAAAGGTGGAGGATAAGACAGGTAAAAGTATCGTGAAGAAGTTGAAGCAACAACGCCTTAATTGGGAGAATCACAAAGGCCAGATAAAGAATTATATTAACCAAGGGGAGTATGTAATATTAACAAACTTAAAAGAGTGGATCTTCTTTAGCAGAGACCTTAATCCCGCTGATCCAAAACCATTTTACGAAACAAGTTTATCCGAGTTTATTAAAGATTATGAAGTAATAAGAAATCTAAAGGATTATGCGGATAGGAAGGCATATCAATCTATAAGGTATGAATTGGATAAAAAGTTCCTAGAAAGCTTGAAAGAATGGGTTAAGAAACTCTCTGAAGTTGATTTCACTGTGGATGATAAAAGAAAGCTTGAATTAATAATTGCTACGATTAACAAATTCATATTCATTCAGACTCTTGATGACTACGGGGTAATTGAGTTCAAATGGATTCAGAAGAAATGGACTCTTTTTGAGCAGGATTGGATAAGTAAGGGTAAATTAGAGGTCTTGAAGAAGTTCTTAAATTATGTTAACGAATTCTTCTATCAATATTACGATACAGAGTTATTCAAGGAAAATTTCTTAGATTTTGTTGTAAAGGATCCCAATAACATAGAGAAGCTTTATAATAACTTCAGAATGGTCTTAGGTTTAACATATCTGCGAATTCCTTTAGAATTTAAAGGGATAATGCAGTATAATTTTAGGCTTATAGATGAAGATGTATTAGGTAAGGCTTATGAGATCTTCTTAGCTGAACAGAGGAAAGAGCAAGGGGCATTCTACACACCGAAATATATAACTGAATATATAATTGAGAATACGGTTGGCAGACTATTTGATGACCTATTAAAGGAGATAAAGACGAGCTTAGAACATGAAGATTTCGATAAAACCTTAATGTTAGTAAAAAAATTCACCTCTATTAAAGTTTTGGATCCTGCTTGTGGTTCTGGTTCCTTTTTAATTAAAGCAATGAGGAAGATCAAGAGTAAATACGACGAATTAGAAAAGATCATTAGGAGGATCGAGGAAAAGTATCGCAGTTACTCGTTACTTGCTTCATTTGTCTCACACAAAGATAATTCAGAGAAGATTAGGATAATCAAAGATATATTAGGACATGGCAATGATAGAGAGTTAATCTCGCGGATTATACTAAGACATATCCACGGCAATGACCTCGATAAAAGAGCATTAGAAGTTGCTAAGGTGAATATATGGCTGGAAGCAATAAAACTTTCCCCCTTAAAGTTTAGGTTCGATAAATTACCAAACAGAGTTGAACATGTACTACCAGACTTGCAAATGAATCTTGGAAACGGAGACTCGTTAGTATCTTTACAGTTTAAAGACCTTATTAATTATTTAGCTACCCGTTTTAAACAGGAGTTCTCAGAACTATTTAAACTTAGGAATGAATATATTAATAATCCTACCAACCCAGTTTTGATTGAAAAAATAGAAAGCATAAAACAACAGATAAGAAAGAATCTTGATTTAGAGTTCAACCGATTCTTAAATTATAAAACACCTTTAGAGAAGAAGACAGATAAGAAGATCAATCTCACAAAATTACTTGACTTAACAAAGCCTTTTTACTGGTGTTTAGAATTTTGGTTCGCTTACTTTGATGACCACGGGGAACTTTTAAAACCCGAGGACGCGGGTTTCGATGTGATTATTGGGAATCCACCTTATGGTAGGATAAAGCAGTTAATAAAAGAAAAAGAGGTTAAAGATGTCTATAGTAAGTATTATGATCTTGCATATTCATACCAAAGAGGTAACTATAATTATTACAAGCTATTTCTTGAAAGATGCTTCTATCTCTTAAAACATTCAGGTTACTTTGCAATGATATTTCCTACAGCCTTCTTAGGGGAGCAGGATTCACAGCCCTTGAGGGAGTTGTTCTTTGAAAATGTTCAAATATTGAAAATACTTCAATTTCCAGAAAAGACTAGAGTCTTTTCAGACGTAACCCAAGATGTAATGGTCTTGGTATATAGGAAGTCGAAAGTAGGTGTGGATTATTCTTTTGAGATTAGAACAAACATAACTAGTGAAGAACTTGAAAGGCTTAATGAATTAGATTTTCTTGAACTAAAGGTAAATGAAATAAAAGAGATTACCGGAGAAGACTATAGAATACCTGTATTTACTAAACCAAAAGAAGAATGGACTATTTTAAGGAAGATCTCTAAGATACCTCCATTCAAAGGTAATGGTAAAGTTCCAAGTGTAGGAGAGATAGGAGTAGGACATTTAGATGAAACATTCGACAAAGATTACCTATCAGAAGAGAATACTGGAGACTTGGTCGTAAAGGGCATCCATTTAGATCAGTATTTTGTCAATTTAGATCCTAATGGTCCACAGCCTAGATGGGTTAAGAAAGATGCCTTTTTGAAAAAGAAGCCCGAAACTAAGGAGAGTATCACATATGAGCGTATCATAGGGAGAAACACACTTAACAGAGCAATACGTCCAAGATTAAAATTCACACTTCTTCCACCAGGTATAGTAATCACAAATGCAATTAAATATATAATTCTTAAAGATCAAAAGCTGGACAAGTATTACGTAATAGGTCTATTAAACTCAAGCTTACTTAACTGGAGATTTGAATTATTCTCTAGTCAAAACAATATAAGAAATTATGAGATAGAAGATCTACCATTCTATCGAGCAGATATCGACACTCAGTTAGCTTTAGCTAATTATGTCAAAAGGATAATTGAATTAAAGAAAGCTCGCTGTATGTGGTTTAAGATCTGGAATTATTGGCAAACAACGATGAAAAATGGTGAAACCATATTACATGATATCTTACTTCAAGATTTGAATTATCTCCGTTATGGAAAAGCCGAATACCTTTGGAGTATTAAAGCTACAGTCTATCCTGAATCGAAAAGCGAACTTTTAGCAAAATCGTTCGAAGATTTTGAGGTTATAGGAAATGAAAGAACATTGAAGATCTATGGTGTATTAGAAAATACATATGAATTAATCGAAGAAATAATATTTACTGATGAAAAGCTAATGAGGGTAATTTACGCATCTATTCATTTATTGTTAGAGTCTATTTCGAATCTCTCTACCTTATCGCAGTTATTCCAAAAGACAAAGATTCCTCTCATTCATCCCAACGAGAAGCGTAACACGATCAATATCTTGCTGAGAGTGGAAGACGAGTTTAAGAATTGGAGAGTTAAAGAGAATTTGACCACCACCATACCTTCGGATATCATAGAGATAGATAATGAGATTGACAACCTCGTAACCAAAGTTGATTCCTGCGTCTTTAAGCTTTATGGTCTAAATGAGAATGAAGCTAAAGTAGTACTGGATTCTCTTAGGATAAAGCCTATATATAGAGATAGAGTTCTGAAGCAATTTAAGGATTAACAAATGCCCGAAAAGAGATGTGGTCCTACTGATAAAATCGAAGCTAGAGATTATCAAATTCAGATAGTTAATGAAATCCTCAACAAATTTAGAAATGGTATAAAAAACGTGTTCGTATCCTTACACCAAGGAAGCGGGAAGACAATCATAGCTCTTCTAGCATTGTGCAACCTCATGAACGAAGGTTATGCTAATAGTGTTATTGTCTTAATTCCGAGAAAAATATTGGTTGATCAATGGGTAGATAAAGCTGAAGAGATGTTTTATGGTTTAAGTTTGCTTAGGAATCCTACGCTGTCTAAAATGAAAATAGAACAGATAAGGGGCTGGCTGAAGCATACTCAAGCACTAGGCATAGTTATGACTGACCAATCGTATCAAAGGCATGTAAGGAAAAAATACTTTTCATATTCAGATTTCGATTTAGTCATTATTGATGAGGCAGCCGACTTGGTTGTTGCAAGAGACTTCATAGAAGGCTTTAGGATGTCTGAGTACTTGTCTGGTCTTGAAAAGTGGCAAATACGAAAGATATTCTTACTGCCCTATCATGTCAGCGAAAAGAAAATTATGGCATTAATATCGAAATTCGGCAAAGAATCTGTTCTTATCAGAAAGATCATAGAAGACCTACCTACATTCCGCTACACAGTTCACGATCCTATTATTATTGACGATCCAATAATTAACACATTTGTAAATGCCTTAGATGAACACTATAAAAAAATAAAGGTTGGCGTGAATAAAATTCTAACAAAATATGGTGTAGCGGGCTATAGAGAGAATCTTGAAACTCTTCTTAATCCAAAGGTTCTTGAAAAGCTAAAGAAGACCCACAGTATGGATGATGAAACATTAGAACAGATAAAGACTTTAATAACTAAATATATATTAATACAGCATTTGAAGAAGTGGTTCTTATATTCAAATAGAGAAGAGCTATCTAGAAGCATCTTAGCCTCCCAATTTCAAGTTGATAAATGGCTTAGCTCTGAAGATAGGAAGTTAAATAAACTTGTAGAGGTTGTTAAAGACTATCTCAGCAGAGACTATAAAATCTATATCTTCTCACAATATGTATCCACAGCAGAACTCATTGAGAGTTGCTTGAAGGAAAAGCTAACTCTAAGAAATCGTGATATAGTTCTAATAACGGGACTTGTTGAGGACCAGTGGAGTAGACTTGATGCTTTCAAAAGAGCAGGAAAGATCCTAGTTACCACACCCGTACTTGATAAAGGTGCAGACATACCCTTACGTAAAGGTGTAGCTATAATCTTCACACCGCCTTTAAGCATGGAAAAACTTTTTCAAGTGATTGGAAGAATTAGAGGTGGTGAAATCATATTCTTGGCATATAAAGGTATAGAAGAAGAGATGATGAACCAAATCGCTGAAGAAATTAGAAGGAACCTAGCTAAAATGTCCTAAACTAAAATATCTTTTAAATCTTAGGTATGGACTTCATCGCTTTGTCTGACATATACGGCGACATTAATATTTTAAGAGATTTCGTTAGAACATTAGATAGCGAAGAAAAAGACAAAAGGATATTTATAGTTGCAGGAGACATAAGCTTTACTGGAAATCAACAAAAATACAATGGGATATTTTCATTATTATCTCGTAATTCAAAATATGTCCTATACGTTCCTGGTGATGCTGACATTAAGGATTTAAATATCGATCTGCCAAATGTTATTAACTTAGATAGAAATAACTTCTTACTTGAAATAAGTGATATTAGGCTAGGATTTTTGGGTTTAGGAGGTGCGCCAAAGCATAGTGTAAGAGAATATAATATATTACCAAATACTTATGATGAATCAATTCAGATAGTTAAGGATGGGATACTTACCGGCTTGAAGATTAACCTTGAGAAAATTATGCTTAATAACCCTCATTATGTTATTCTGGTTACGCATTCTCCACCATATGGCATAGCTGATAGATCTACTCCGATAACTTTAAAAGAGAATGTAATCTTAGAGGAGATACTGCTAGATACTGAATATAAAGATGAAAAAAGAAAGAAGGGTTTAGTAAGTCCAAGAAGGCTGGGCTCCAAAACGATAAAAGAATTCGTTGAGTACTACAAGCCAGATATTCACATATTCGGGCACGTCCATAAGCAAGGAGGAAAGTTAATAAAGGAGGGTGACACCTACTTCATGAATGTAAGCCACTTTTCACTTACGCCCTATAAACTAACAGGAAGGAAGTTCTTAACAATTAAAATTATTAATGAAAGAAAATTCGAAGCTATATTCGATAGTTTCGTCAGAAAAGAGCTACACTTTAGGGATTTCCTTGAAATGTACTTGTAATAATTCTACTTTGTCATTGTAGTGAGATATTGAAACATGAATACATACAGAAGATTTTGAATAACAACTACTTTTAACCTGTGTAGCATTTCTTAAAAATCTTTTTTAAGGCTATATTGGGAAGAATACGTAAATCTGTTTTGATGCCTTTTAGGAAAGAAGGGAAGGTTAGTTAAAACCTGTTATTAATAAAATTGACCAAAATTATATCAACTCTAAGGTGCTTCTGTACCAGTTATTAGAAAATTGCGACTCGAATGCTTTGATCATATTGTATGTTCTAATAAAACCCCTCCAATTTTTTCTCTGTTTATCTTCTGTTTCCTTATACCAAACCCCATAGCAATCTTTCTTTAGCTATTTCGATGTTTTCAATGTTTCTCCACGAGAAAAACCAGAACGTCATTAATTATCACTCTGAACCATATTAAAGGATATTTTTAGCTCCTTAACTTTGGTTTTATCCTACCACCAATTTTTAAGCTTATAAATTTAACCTCTACAATATTTAATCAAACTATACATTAATGATTTTTTTACAATATATCTTCTAATAGGATAAATAATTTTGAAAGGTTTTCCTATATGCTTAAAATCAAAATCTATTATATTAATACTGGCACACAACAATCTTACTCATATAAATTATTATACAATTAAAAATTTAAAAAAATTAATGTTATTTATAAAATTTTCTTAATCAATTTCGCTAGTTTTATTAAGATAAAGTATCTCAAAGTTTGTAAAAAATTGATTGCGAAGAAATTTACATTCAAAGTACCTCAATTAAGATTGAAATCTTAAGAATATTTTTATTATTTGTCACTATTTTATCAATGAAAAAACTTTAAAATTATTTAAGATTTTAATATTCAGAGTGGTGATTAGATAGTGAATATGATTTATGAGTTAGGATAATACCAAAGCAGACGTTTAATGTTGTTAAGAGAAATCAAATGTTATTCTTAAAACAAACAATCTCGCAATTATATATAAAGCTTCTTTAAAAAGCTACAATACTTTTAATCCAGTTTGAAACACCTATCCTTGTAACATCTTCTATAGGAAGTTTAGTTATTCGCATTAGAATTATTATCAGATTAAGGATGAGCCTATTATTGAAGTTTACCAAATTGTAAGTTATCCAAGCATCATTAAAACAGTATACACTGCTAACCTTTTAACTTAGGCTTTATCCTAATTACAAATTCAGAAGTTTTACCCTTACTACTTACACCCTTATAATAGTTAAATATACCATTGCATTTAGGACATTCTTTTAACGTCATAAAACCTAAATTTCCAAGTCTTGCTAAACTTAAATTCACCTTCATAGCTACAATATGGACATTTAACTATTTTTTAAATATATTACACATAAAACAATTTAAATCTTCAGTAATTACTCAATTAATAAACTTAATGACGAGTCAAATCTTGAAAACAAGTCGTTAAGCGTTTCATAGAGCTTTAAATAAACCTTAGGTGAGTTGTCTTCACGAACTTTCTCTCCTATCTCGATTACTAAAAATCCATTTCTGCTTGCTTCATCTTTTGCAGAATCCTTAATGAAACTTGCTACGAGCATATTTAAATGCGGTTTAAAAGGTAGCTGAACTATTCTTCCAATTTCTTTTTTAACAATATCGCTATCCACTGGGTTATCTTTATCTTGATTCTTACAGGAGGAATATACTATGAATATGGTATCTTTAATTATCTTTTCTCCTTGAACATCCAGCTCTATTTTTTCTTCTTTACGAGTAATTCTATTATAAATTTTAACTTTATCACAAATTTTAACTGAAAAGCCCAAGTCTTGTAACACGCGTGCAACAATATCCTCAAGTATGTCTTTGGAATCTTCGGACTTCATTATATAAGGAGCTATAGGTTCCATAGAAAATTTATAATTTTCAAGAATTAATAAGAAATAACCGTGCTCACTTTTTCTGTACGTATTCAAAGCAACATATATTTTTCGCCTTTTTTTATCTAAGAAAAGCCAAACAAACTCTATATGTGTTTCCGGAATTTTTAGCGGCTGTCCTTTCAATGCTCCTTGAACGATGATGGCTTTTATACTTTCGTCTGGTATATTTTTAGGAATCTCAATAAAGCTTGGCCATGGTGAAATGCGTACATAAATAGGTTTCGCATGAGACTTGGTAAATATACAATCCTCATTATTATCGCCTCTCCTATATTTGTATCCTTCTTTCTTAAGAATATCTTTAAACAATGTCTTTAGTTTTACTAAAGCTTTTGACTTTATAACATTTAATACCTTTTCTACATGTTCATACACCAACGGGTTAACATAACCTCTATTTATTATTCTTCTAACTTTAATTTCGCGTAATTTTTCGGATGTAATACCGAAGACGTCTGAAAAGAATTTTTTATTTGTGGAAAGTGCACATTCTATTGCGGATAGCTTTGAAAAATCTCTATTTTTATATAGTTTTATAATTTTAGATTTCACTTCAGATTCTTTAGGAATTTTAACATAATTTGAAGCTCTACTGGCAAGTTCTTCAATCTCATCCTTTGCATAAGGGTATATCTTCAACGCATACTTTTTTGACCACGAATCAGATTGAAAACCTAATAAGTATTTATAAAAAAGGATTCTAACATTAGGCATCTTCAAATCCTTTCCTAAGACGGATGAAATTATCTCTGTGAAGCACTTTTCATCAGCGTATCTAACTTCTATAAATCCATGATCAGAATCACGCTGAACTTCTAACCTTGGATATTTTTTAGCTTTAATTTCAATCGATTTAATGATAGCACATGCTACCGATAAAACCTCTTTATCCTTTTCTTTCTGGAGCAGAACTTCAAAACGATTCCGGATTTCTTTTTGAATAATTTCTGAATAGGTTTTCAAAATACTAATGCATTCATTCCATAATTGGGCTTTCTCTTTGGCATCCTTTATACTTTTTTCAATATCTAAAAACTTTTCTTTAATCTCCTGATATATCTTATCAGCATCGATTTTTTTAAATGCTAGTTTAAGAGAGTTTATAACATTGTTTTTAGCGTTATATTCGTCATAATCAGGAGAGTAGAGATATGCGTAAAGTCCTATAATATAAGTAACATCCTTATTAGCTAAATCTTTTATAACGGACTTAGCATTTTCGATAACTTCGAAAAATTTTAGATCCATTAATGTCATGATAGAAATCAATTTGAGATATTAAAACTTTAATTTTGAGAAGATACTATTAATAAAAATTTTAAAACTTATACGTTTCACCAGCTTTTTCAGTTTCTTCTCCAATTTTCCTAATTTCCTCAGCAGCTTTCTTAGCCTTTTCAGCAAAATCTTGCATCCATTTAGGAGTCACGCCTGCGAATAATTTATTGAGTTTCTCACAAACTTTGCCAATAGCCGTTTTAATGTTACTTTCGCTGACCTTTTCCCAATTTCAATTACTACGAAACCATTTACTATACTGAGAATTGGAATTTAATGGGTTCTGTCGTTGTTCTAACGGATCCTGAACCAAGGGAGTCAATAAAAGAAGTTGAAGAAATAGCTTTGAGAACGTGGCTTCGAAGTTTTGGAATTCAAACCCTTAGACTAAGATTATCAGGTCATTACTTGCCATATCAATTCAACCAAATAATCAGCACGCTAAAGCTGAAACATTTAATACCAATACACACAGAAGAAACCGAACTAGTTACCAAATTATTTCAAAAGTTTACGCGAGAAAAATAGTTCAAAATTAAATGTTTATGTAAAAAGATGTGTTATTCTAGTTATTAAATGATATATAATTAAAAATATAAAAAATTTCTAATCATACCTACGCTTTACTAACTTTTCTTACACCTTTTCCTTTAACAGGCATAAGCACAAAGCTAACCTTGTCCTTATAATAGTATTCTCTAAACCATGTTTTGCAGTTGGGGCAATCATATCTTTTTGCATGGAAAATACCATAATTCCATTCTTTTGATGGAGCTCCAACTTCAGCACCACAATTTGGGCACTTAACCATTCCTTAGTCGATTAATGCAAAAAACTATTTAAGTTTTCACAAAAAATATCAAAAATAGTTCAATGAAAATTTATCTTAAAATTTGCAATCCTGCACTATTTTATTATGAATAAGACTTTAAAATTTTATATGAATATCTATATTTTGAAGCTGAGATGGAAAGTTATATTGATGAAAGTATTCCTATCATTGAGAACTTCATAAGAAGTTACTTCAAACGATTATCAATTATCATTACTCAAGTACCTTACGATTTCAGAAGATTATTACTACCGGCTTATATGCTGTATAATGGATTTAAAAGTTTTATTTACATTGATTCATCTGGAAGATTAGGATTTGAAATTATTAGAGAAAAAGCTAGTAGATTTTCGATAAAAACAAAGAGATTAGAAGGTCGTATTGAGCAAGAAATTTTCGGTATTCTAGGCTATGAAAATTTCCTTAATATTATGGGAGGTGGTGCTGAGTTTATAAATTTAATTTTTACTTGTAAAGATTTCGTTGAAAAATATGAACAGGAGTTATCAAAAGGGACAATTTTAAATTTTTCTAGAACAGGCATTATTGGTCCCATTGAAATAGGAGAAAACGCAGAGGTGAAAATAATTAATTGTAGCGTTTATTGGATAATCAGGAATAGACGTTATGTCAAGCACATACCTTTTGCATGGATTTTTGGCAACATTGCCTGCATTAATAGAGTAAAACCTTTTCTACATGCCGAATCCGACTTTTATTCTTCTTTATTTGGTGCTCTGTATAAAATTATAACACATGGCTATGAAAAGCTCTTTGATAAAGATTTACTAAATAAGGCGCTGGATTTCTACAAAGACCTACTCGAGAAAGTTGAAGAGGAATTTAAAAAAGAACTTTTGAATACTCAAGCTGATGAAGCTGTATTTCAGCAACTTTTAACAAGATATAAGTTTTTCTTGCATCCAGACGCCTTACTAATTGAAAGCCAGCCTCATTTATATGGAAAAACTTTAAAAAGAAGACCAGATTTCCATATACAAATAAGTGAAAAGGAGCATATCTATGTAGAAATAGAACCACCTTTCTACAAACCTTTTGAAGGTTTAAAACCTTCTAGAAGATTAAAAGAAGCTTTAAGTCAAATTGAAGAATGGAAAACAATCTTAAACCAATCTTCAATAGAAGAAAATCACTACATGATCATATTAGGGCATCTTATCGATCTAAACGAAGATGAAAAGGAAATACTTCACGCTTTTAACAAAGAACATAAAGATATAGTTTTGGTAACGTGGGACATATTTTTGGAAAATATTGATAAATTAAAGCGAGAAATAGATAGAATAAAGAGTGAAAATAAATGAGGTTCTTATACATCGACCACGAACTTTTATTTATTGGTTAACGATCCAATTTTTCTACAAAAAAGCATTATTTAAAAACCTAGCAAAGAAATATCATGCTTAAATTACCGAAGTTTTAAAAGATATTAAGAAGGATGTATGTAGCGAAGAAGTGCTGCATAAGCTATCTTGACCCAAAAAAGTAGATTATGAAGAATAGAACTTTTAATTTTACAAGAAAATCCTATAAAAAACTAGCAAAGCTAATTAAGTTTTGAGATTTAGAGCTTTCTTGAAAAGAACATCATAAAAAAGAACTTTTAAATATATAAATTATTCAAAGTCTATTATTCTTTTTTTAATAGTATTAAAAGCGGAAAATACAAATTAATTCATCATAAAATAAAATATTTATTATTTACCTAAATAATATCGCTAAAATTATAGTAATCCATGTTGTTATTTGAACTCCTAAAATCCAAAGAAATCTATTATCTATTTTTTTATCAATCCCATTTATTCTATTTTCAACCCCAGTCATTCTATTATTCATTTCACTTCTTAAAGAATCTATTCTATTATTCATTTCATTCCTTGTAGCTATTACTTCGTTTCGCAAAGAATTAATATCGCTTTTAAAATCGTCCATTCTTTTGGATAATTCTTCAACCCTTCCTTCCAATCTTGATAGCCTTTCCGCCTCCACAATGCCACGAACTATATTAATAAACTAACTATAAAAGCTTACACTAAAAATTATGATGTAAAAGCTTCTCTTAGTTATAAAACATTTTATGAACTTTTTTAATTACTAAACTTCTTCTTATAATCAATATTATCAATATAAAAATAAATTGTTTATTTAAAAAT
>Ga0208549_100585_pt1 | contig 15076 bp, 17 predicted proteins | sample BED_host_MetaG_FD_187135 | JGI IMG/M metagenome (GOLD analysis project Ga0208549, IMG submission 187135) | Hot spring microbial mat communities from Yellowstone National Park, Wyoming, USA - BED_host_MetaG (SPAdes) (version 2) | ecosystem: Environmental > Aquatic > Thermal springs > Hot (42-90C)... | reverse complement strand
AGATACAGAGAAGTGGAAAACGAAGTTCTTCCCATTCCAATTAGCGGATTTGAGGAGTGAAATAAAGGAGGGGATGAGGAGGGTAGGGAAGGAGTTTAGACTATACGACTTGAGGAGCTTCTTCGCCAGCTATTTAATCAAAAATGGAGTATCGCCGATGATAGTTAACATCTTACAAGGACGTGCTCCCGTTTGTCCCTACACTTTCATTTCACTCATTTTATGTTCTTTCATGATCGAGTGTAGAGACTTAGCCCTCAACCACCCACTTACTCGGTAGACCCAAAATCTAATTAGTAAAAATAATTTTTATTTGTTATTAGTAGTTCGTAAAGATTTAATGTAATTAGTTAGATAATTATATGATAATTTTTATAAATTTCCAAGTACCGTATTAGATTTTTTATATTTCTACAAAGATAGAGTGAGGAATATTATTGTAAATTAAGAAATAATAAAGATATTTATGATAAAATCTGCTTTATTTGTATCAATTATTTAATACATTATTCTTAATGCTCTCTATTATAAGTATAATAAAATATGTTCCTTATGAAGGAAAATATGAGGTTTAGTATTGAATTTATATTTGTAGTACGATTTTGGGTCTACCGTTACTGTAGGTGGGTCATGGGACTCCTTCGAGCCCAACGGCACGGGGCTCACATCTCCGTAATCTCCCCCACCCTTTTGGGCATAGCCCACATCGGCGTGAGAGATCATTATTTATCAACAAAAATTCGTTATAAACAGACAAAAAGATTTCTATTAACGTGAAAAAGGATTCAGCCCTTGTTAAGATAAAAAGAAAGAAGAAAAAATATTTTTCAGAGACTCTTTCATACTTAGGCAATTTCTTGATGGGTTAATAATGAATTTGATGAATCAGCAATTTTAGAAAATATCGTTCAAGAGCATTTAAGGAGAAAAATAGGAAAGGTATTCTACTATAAGAATTCTGTATAAATTGATATCATAACAAACAATTATAAAATAGAGATAAAAAAAGAGCAGAAGTCATAAGTCTTATCCTAAAGACGTTATAATATTAAATAAAGATGAAATTCCAATCTTTCTCCTTAGACAGTAGGTAAGAGTTCATTATTTCTAACATTCTTTCGCTGGTGTTCCACTAAATTATGTCGTATGAAAGACCAGAATAAAATTCTTGCATGGAGATAAAGGTACAATTACCAAGATAGATGTAGCTAATAACTCAGTACAGACTGCAGATGGAGTCTCTCACAATTATGATTATTTGGTTATAACTACTGGAGTGGAATATTCATGGGACGAAGTACCAGGATATAGGGCAGCTTCACTTACTCCATATGAGATGGAATCTGCATTAAAGCTAAGGGAAGCTTTAGGATCTTTTTCTGGAGGTACTGTCGTAGTAAATACTGCAAGATTACCTCATAGATGCCCAGTAGCCCCAATAGAGACTCTTATTTTAGACGATTACTTAAGAAAAAGAGGAAATAGAGATAAAACTAAGATTTTATATACATATCCAGTACCGGGAGTTTTCGGTAGACCTATTACTAATAAGTTTATAATGAATATATTCGAGCAGAGAGGAATAGAAGTACATTCTCCATTTACAATAAAAAGTGTAGACCCAACAGAAAAAATAGCCGAATCTCAGGAGGGAGATAAACTAAAATTCGATATGCTAATTTCAATTCCTCCTAATATGGGTGCAAAAGTTATAGAAGATTCTGGAATAGGAGACAGAAGAAGATGGGTCCCAACTGACAAGTTTACGCTAAGAATGAAGGATCATCCTAACGTTTATGTTATGGGAGATACTACGGATTTAGCAGTATCTAAGGCAGGATCTACAGTAGATTTTAAATCTTACGTTGTAGCACATAACATAGCCAATGATATCAAAGGGAACCTAGGAGTGAAGCATTACGGCGGCGACGTATTATGCTACATAGCAACTGGTACTGGTCAAGATACTTACATTAGATTCAGTTATACTATGAACGAAAGTCCACCTCCACCATTATATATTCACTGGTGGGGAAAGATAATGTATAATAAAATGTACTGGACTGTTACAGCTAAGGCTGTGGTATGAAGAATTATGGAATCCATAGATAAACTTCTTTCAAAGTTAGACGAGAAAAAGATGGAAGAAATAAGCCAATTAATAGATCTAACTCCGACCCTTAATGATCTACTAAAAAAGATTAATGAGCTTGAAAGTAGCGGAACTCTGGATACAGTAATTAATTCAACTTACATAATAAGAACACTCAGGGATATGCTTAATGACGACGCAATAGAAAATTTTGGACTCATATTATCTTCATTATTAAACATTGGAAAGGAAATATCAAAAGAAGATATTTTCAATAATATTCAAGTAATAATAGATAATTCTAGTGCATTAGCAGAGTTAAGTAAGAAACTAAAAGAGATGGAAAAAGATGGTTCTTTTGACGCTATAGTAAACGCGTCATATTCCATAAAAACTATAAAAGATATGCTTAATGACGACGCAATAGAAACAATAGGAGGTACATTATCTAACTCTTTAGAGTTATTAAAAGAATTGAATAAGAATTCGCCTCAAGTTAAGCAAATAATAGACAAAGCACCAGTGCTCTCAGACGTTTTAAGTAGATTAGATACTATGAAGAATGATGGAACTTTAGATACTTTAATTAATTCTGCTTATGCGGTAAAGACATTTAGAGATATGTTAACTGACGATGCTTTACAGAATATAGCAACTTATACATCTAATTTATTAGAAATAATGAGAGAACTAGATTATGGTACTTTACAGTCAATAAAATTAAGCATGAAAAAATTGGGAACAATAAATAACGTATTGGATAAGATAGAAGAATTAAACAATACTGGAGCATTAGATGCTGCAATGAATATGGCATATGCAGCAAAAACACTAAAAGATATGTTAAACGATGACGCTTTAACTCATATTTCTTCATATATGTCTCAATTCTTAAAAGCCTATCCAAAAGCAATGAAGTTTCTGAATGTTGCCCTAAGCGATGTACCTAGTAGGATAATTAAGGCGGTAACATCTGAAGAAGTTAAAAAAGAAGTAGAATATCCACCTCAAGTTAGTTTAGGCAATTTGATCAAGCTAATGGCTGATCCAACTATACAGAGAGGTTTGGGCGTATTATTTGTTCTGGTTAGAGCCATAGGAAACGAGTTCAAATAACAAATAAGTTAGAGTGTTTTTTTAAGATCTTTAGATAGAGAGGATATTGAGAAGATAATACTCTTAATTTCTTTTCTCTCTTCTGGACTTAAATCTGATATGTTACATTTATTTATCAATGTTATTAACTCATCTGAAATTATTTCTGCTTTATCACACATTTCACAATCTATACATGTTTTACATGCATTATATGCTTTTAATAATTCATCATATTTTTCCTTTATATACAATAGTTGCGAATTCATACTATAAAAATATGAATAAAGTGGATAATATAGATTACGATAATCTGTTTAACATATAGATATCTTAGCACAATATCATATAAAATAGAAAATATTAATAGAATTGCAAAAGATGAGATTTTTGTAAATTATGAAAGTAAAGCATATATAGAACTAAAAAGCATATATAGAACTAAAAAATAATAGATATATATGCAAGCTAAAGTAACAATATCATCGCCATTTGAGAAGGATGTAATCTTAAAATTATTTTCTGATCAAAAATTCTTCTTTGAGAATTTTACCCCATTTACCATAATTAATGAGGAGAGTGAAAATGTCTTTTATGTATATGGAGAATTTTATTCTCTATTTTCAGCCTTTGATGTAGAAGCTAGAGTAAGGAAGTATATTTCTAACTACGTTATCACGTACATACTTATAGTTCAACCAGGGCTAATTCAAGGTTCTTACAATAATCTAATAGATAGAAGTTTTAAAGGAGTCCCGCCTAAGGGTAATGGGAGAATAGTTATTTCAATATTTCAAGGAAGTATAGAAATAACTATTGATTATGAAGGTGACAAAGAAAAAGCAATAGTTAATTTCATAACAAAGAGAATGAATAAACAGATTAAAAATTTTGATAAAATTATACAATTAGAGAGAATAAAAAGGCACATATAATGACTAGTGTTATAAAATCTATAAGAATAGCTTATAGTTGAACAATTAATACAACTTGCTTGATCTAATATATTTTCACGAAACTTAAGTTAAAATTCGTGAATGAATTAACTAAGCGTATATCAGTATCAAACTACAAATCTAAGTTTACGCAAATGCCAACCTTATTTTAATATATGAACAAAACACCTTCTTTAGCTTAAACCATACGTGGCGGGGAAAGTGAAGGGAAAAAATTGTTAATTAATTAGTAAAAAATAGATCACTTTATAACAACCCTCTTAGACTTACCTTCCCATCTAGGTAAACCGTTGACGAATTGGATTACTGGAGTAGCAAATACAACAGCTTGAATTTCAGCCACAAGCTTACTCCTCAACTCTTCAAAAGGCTTATCAGTCTCTATGAGGATTTCGAACTTTGCCGGCTCTTTAGTGATAACTATTTGATACTCCTTAACCTCAGGGTATTTCATCAATACTTCATTTATCGCAGTAGGGTAGATTTTAACGCCCTTATAAAATATGACATCATCAACTCTCCCCTTTATGATTTCAATGGTCGGAAACGGAATATCGTCATTACTTTCCTCAAGCTTAGTTATGTCCCTAGTCCTATAGCGAATTAACGGCATTCCCTCCCTGGTCAAGTGAGTTATGACTAACTCTCCTTCCTCGCCCTCACCAACTCTTTCGCCGGTATCAGGGTCTATAATCTCTACGTAAAAGTGATCAGTCCAGATATGCATCTTCCTATGCTCATCATTAGGACACTCTTGTGCGACACCGGGCCCTATCGCCTCTGTAAGGCCGTAGATTTCCCGAGCACTCCCGCCGTGAGCTGTTAAGCCCAACTCTTTATCAATCCTATACAGCATTTCAGTAGTCATTGCCTCAGCACCCGGAATTGCTAATCGTAAGCTTAAGTCCTTCTCCAAGTCAAGTCCGGCCTCCTTAATTTTTTCTGCAATATAAAGTTCATAAGACGGGGTACCAGTTATTACAGTAACTTTGAACTCCTTAAGGGCCTTCACTAACGCTTCAGTCCTACCCGTACTCCACGGGATTACCTTTGCCCCTACCTTTTGTATTCCCATATGAAGACCTATTCCTCCAGTAAAGAGACCGTAACCATAAACGTTAGCTACTATATCACTTCTAGTAACTCCAGCAGTCCTCAAACTCCTAGCAACTAAGTTTGCCCATAACTCTATATCTGACGAGGTATAAGCACCTACTGTAGGGACTCCGGTAGTCCCGCTAGTCATGTGCCAACCTACTATTTGGTCTAATGGTACTGTTAAGAAATCCCCTCCATAAGGATATGCGTATTTCCTCAGATCGTCTTTTGTAGTGAAGGGTAGCTTTACTAGATCGTCTGGCGTTTTTATATCGTCTGGTGTTAAACCCCTCTCCTTAAAAACCTTATGATAGAACAGACTTGACTCAAATACTCTCTTAATAGTCCTCCTAAACCTGAACTGTTGTACTTCTTTTATCTCCTCTTTAGATAATGATTTGGGATCTGTCTCGTCATACAAAATCATTCTCTCACCTCACATAAAACACGGTTACCATCAGAGGTGAGAGAGACCTTTGCCCCTACACGGGGCTTCCCAATAACCCAACACATTAAGTCTACACCCTTCTCAGTCCTAACAATCCCTATAGTGTAATCCTCATATTGTTCAAAACCTTGAGGCTTTTGTTTAACAATACTGTAAGTTATTAACTCTCCCTCTTTGCCTACATTAACCCACTCCATATCTGAAACCATGCATTTAGGGCAATCCTTTTGAGGTGGGAAATAAATAGTGCCGCAACGTTTACACTTAGTTCCTAAAACTTCTCCTCTCTTTAAACCCTCCCAGAACGGCTTATACAACTCTTCCGCCGGGAAGGTATATTTTAAAATTAGGGGGATTCCTTCCACAACCATCACCTACTATAAATAAATACGTAAGCGTAATGCCCAGTCCCACCAACGTTATGAGATAAGGCAACATACTTCTTAAACGAGTGTTGTACTGAGCCAGCTTCCTCCCTCAATTGTTTAACTATCTCATAAGCCATAGCCACCCCAGTAGCACCTAATGGGTGACCTTTAGCTTTCAACCCCCCGAAGAGGTTCACCGCAACTTTACCGTCCTTTTCAGTCTGTCCTTCTCTAAGTAAAGAAGAACCCTTACCCTTTTCAACGAATCCCAAATCCTCATAAGCCATGATCTCGGCAATTGTAAAACAATCGTGAACTGTAGCATATTCTATGTCTTGCGGAGTATAACCACTCATTTTATAAGCCATATACGCAGCGTCTCTAGCAGCCTTTAACCCTACCCATTCTCCTCTCGCAGCAATATAGGAAGTATCACTACCGTAACCCATTCCCCTAATCCAGATAGGGGTGTCTATCTTCAGTTCCCTAATCTTCTCTTCAGATGCAATTATGGCAGCTGCAGCACCATCACTTATTGGGGAAGAGTCAAGTAACTTAATAGGCCACGATACTACCCTAGACTTTAAAACGTCTTCAACCGTTATCTTGTTCCTAAAGTGTGCCTTTTCATTATAAGAAGCGTATTTATGAGCCTTTACAGCCGCTAAAGCCATGTCTTCCTCAGTGGTACCGTATAAGGCCATATGTCTTGTTGCATAAAGTGCGTAATAAGTAGGGAATGTTGTACCGTACATGTGGAATTCCCAATAGTAATTCCCTCCCCTACCGCCTATTGCTAATGAAGTTGCAGTATCAACTTCTGTCATCTTATCAACTCCTATTACTAATGCAATATCAACCAATCCAGAGGCTACAGCATTTACTGCAGTAAATATTGCAGAACTCCCAGTTGCACACGCTGCTTCAACTCTTATAGGTGACTTCCCTACAAGCCCACAATACTCTGAAACTGGAGGTGCGGGGTAAATTTCTGTCCCCCTATAAGCAGTGCTCCCTATTACTGTTAGTTGGATGTCTTTTTGCGTTAAGCCCGTGTCTTCAAAGGCCTCTTTAACTGCCTCCCATGCTAGTTCTCTTACTGTAACGTCTTGCCTTTTTCCGAACTTGCTCATCCCTACTCCAATGATACCTACTCTTCTGTTCACAATTAAATGTTGCTTAAATAATTTAAATATCTTATTGTAAACCCGCTTTTCTAACGTTGGACTATAAATGAATTAGAGTACATAAGATCTATTTTTACTCAACATGCTGAAAATTTGATACTAGTAAGAAATAAAATCTACTTTTCAGAGAGAAGATTGATGGGGGCAGAAGTAATAGTAGAGGATAAAGGAGATAAAATAACTCTAATAACCCTAAATAGACCGGATAAGTTAAACGCAATGAGTAAAGAGCTAAGGGAGTCACTCATAAAGGCTATTAGGGATTTTAACCGTAACCCGCACAAAAGGGTAGCTATAATTACTGGGGCTGGGAGGGCTTTTACTGTAGGTGCAGATTTGTATTCAATGAGTGATGACCTAGCAGAAGATTTAAGGAGTTCGTTCCACGTGATAATAAAGGAAATAAGATTTTCACCTAAGATATTCATCTCAGCTGTTAAGGGAGTTGCGGCTGGGGCTGGGATAAGTTTGGCATTAGCAACTGATATAAGACTTACAACGAAAGACACTAGGTTTATTACAGCGTTCCATAATATAGGCTTAGCCCCTGACAGCGGGTTAACACTTATGATGTTAAGACTGTCTGGAGTAAAAGCAGAAAAATACTTATTATTAGGAGGAGAATTTAACGGGGAAGAAGCAGAAAAGCTTGGACTTTTTGAAACCGTAGAAGACCCGTTAAAGGAGGCACTGGACAGAGCTGAGAAAATAGCAAACGGCCCATTTAAGAGCTATTCTGCAAGCAAAAGACTAATTAACCGCGTGCTTTACCATGATCTAGAGGAGTTCCTCGATTACGAGGCAGCAATGCAAGGGGCTTTAGGTAAGACTAAGGACTTTAACGAAGGTGTTACCGCGTTTAAGGAGCGCAGAACCCCGGTATTTAGGGGTGAGTAAAGTGGCTGGGACTATACTTTACGAGAATGTAAAGGACATAGGGATTGTAAGGCTTAACAGACCCGAAAAACTAAACGCGATTAATATGGAAATGGTGGAGGATTTCGTAGAAGTTTTTAACAAAGCAGAAAAGGAGGGAGTAAAAGCGGTAATCGTGACTGGAAATGGTAGGGCTTTCTCTGCTGGTGCTGACGTAAGTGAAATGTTAAACATGAGCATAGAAGAGGTAGCGAGGAAAGGGCATATGCCTATGTGGGAGAGACTGAGGACTTTCAGAAAGCCAGTAATAGCTGCCGTTAACGGGATAGCTGCTGGTGGGGGGCTTGAGCTAGCTATGGCTTGTGATATGATTATAGCCGCTGAAAGCGCACAGTTCGGTCAACCAGAAATAAACCTTGGGATAATACCCGGTGCTGGTGGGACTCAGAGGCTAACAAGAACTGTTGGGAAGTATAAGGGGATGGAACTTGTCTTAACCGGTAAGTTGATCTCTGCATGGGAGGCTTACAAGAGGGGATTAGTGGTTAAAGTAGTACCAGATGAGGCCTTAATAGATGAGGCTATAAGACTAGCTAGAGAGATCGCTTCTAAATCCGGATTTGCGGTTGAACTCGCTAAAGAGGCTGTTAACAGGGCTTTAGAGACTACATTATCTCAAGGGTTAGATTTTGAGAGGAGGCAATTTTACGTGACTCTAGCCAGCGAGGACGGAAAAGAGGGTATGAGGGCTTTCGTAGAGAAGAGAAAGCCTAACTGGAGAACTTAACCATTTACATGAATTTAAATTTTTTCTATCTGATAATATTTTGTGAGCGTTAGAAGACTTCAAAAAATAAAGGGTGGCAGTTACATTATATCTGTCCCCAGTGAGTGGGTTAGGAAGAATAACCTTGACGTGAAGAGCGAATTAAAGGTCTATGAAGTTTATGACGGGTTAAAGGTTAAGCCCATAAAGGACATTAAGGCGGAAAAGGTAATCGAGTTTAACGATTTAGACACTACACTATATCTGGTCTCCGTTTTTTACATGCAAGGAATTTCTAAAATAGTAATTACTTCCAAGTCCCCTATGAGTTCTGACGTTAAGAAGAGATTAAGGGAGCTACAGCTGACTCACCCGGGCCTTGAGATAGTCGATGAAACGTTTAACTCGGTCACCTTTAATGTGAACTTTAACGTAACTACGGACTTAAACTCCCTAGTGAGAGGTTATGTTGAGAAAATAAAGAAGATTTTAAATGATGCACTAGTCGTTCTTCAAGATCCTAAAAAAGAATTAAAGGAAGACTTGATTTATAGGGCTGACAGTTTAATTAAAGACTATAGGGGTATTATAAGGAACATAGCTCTTGGAGTCCAACTGGACGATGAGTATAACTTCAATCTTCCCTTTAAAGATCTTATCCTTTACGCCATATTTATGAGGGATTTAGGCAGGTTTGTAACCCATTTTAAGACCTTCATACAACTAGTTAATGACGAGAGCGCGTTAGTACCTTTCAGTAAAGTTGTGGAAATGTTTAACAAGGCAACCGAGATGTTCTTTAACGAGAATTTGAGCAATATTCAGTGGCTGAGAAACACAATATCAGAATTAGAGAGTGCATGTAGCATTACTGAGGCGTGCAAGGAGTTGGTTAGGATGGCAAGCTATTGTATAGCTATAATGGACGATAGCGTTCATAAATCGGTAAGGATTGTCTGACGATAAATAAATAGTTTAAGCATCATTTAATTGTTTTGATCAATAATTAATTAGTAATGAAAGTTTATATATTCCCAACTCGAAAGAATATTTGATGAGTGGAAAGGATAAGTATGCAAATTTAAATTTTGAAGAACCACCAGACTTCCCGCCAAACAATGTATATCCTCCAAGCTGGAATTTCGATGAAGATAAGGCATGGGAATTATATAGGAGGGCTAAGAGAGAACAATGGGATGAAGAACAAATAAACTGGAGTGAAGTGAAGGAATGGGCTCAAGGTCTTGACAGAAAACAAAGACTTGCGATAGCATATTGGTGGTCTTTATTATCAACGTTTGACAATGCCACTCCAGTATTCGCTTATGCAGTGGTTAAGGCATTTGAACAGCACTTGCCCACTCCGGTTAAGGGAATACTAGCTACAATAACTTATGACGAGAATAGGCACAACGTTATGTGCGGATTGGGTATAAATTCCGTTTTACCAGGCTTTCCATATAATTTTAAACCGCAAGACGATTTGGAAAGAAAGGCAATGCTTAATGTTCTGTGGACGTGGTGGAACGGGTCTAGGTATTGGAAAGCATATGTTGAAGCCTACAATAAGTACACCTTCGATGTATTATTTACATCTTTCATGATGGGCGAGGCAGCTGCAACCACTGTCTTCTCTACAATGTCTAAGGGGGCTAAGTTAAAGGCTTTCCAAGAACTATTCAGAAACACTACTGTTGACGAGACTAGACATTACGCATTTACTCATCTGATAATGGCACAGAACGCTGAAAAAATGGATGACGAAAGGAAAAAGTTAGTTACTAAACAAGTGAGGGCTGGTTTCGTATTCCTCTCTCTAATAACTTACCTACCTCCTAAAGATTTCTGGAAGTTACCACCGTGGTTCGTCGAAGTTCATACTAAAATGGAAGATATGGCTAGAGATGCGGGGTTTTATATACCAACAATTAAAGAGAAAGAAGAAGCGTGGAGGAGTGCCGTGATTAGGGTCAGTGCTTCGTTAAAGCGTTACGGAATTAAGATGCCTGCTATCCCAGAATTAGGTATTTCGGGTGAAGAGGAAATACCGGATTTGGAAGATACTGATATTATCCCGGTGTTTTAGATGAAAGTTGCAATAATAGGAGCAGGGGTAATGGGGCACGGGATTGCCGAGGTTTTTTCTATTTACGGTAATCAAGTTTTTTTATACGATAAATTTGAAGAGGCTTTGAAAAAAGGTTTAGAGAAAATTAAGTGGTCTTTAGACAAACTTTATGAGAAGGGAAAGATCAGTGAAAAACCCGAAGAGGTCATGGGGAGAATAACGCCAATAAAAGAGCTCAAGGAAGTTAAGGGGAGTGAGATAGTAATTGAGGCTGTACCGGAGAACTTTAACTTAAAGGCTGAGGTTTTTAAAGAGGTGGAAAAATATGTTGATGGTAATACAATAATAGCGACTAACACTAGCAGTTTACCCATAACCGAGCTCTCACAAGCCCTATTAAAGAGGGATAGGTTCTTAGGGTTACACTTTTTCAATCCTCCAGTTCTGATGGGTCTAGTTGAAGTAATTAGAGGGGAATATACTTCCGACGAGGTCTTCGCTAAGGGGATTGAAATAGTCAGAAGCATTGGTAGAGAGCCTATCCCGGTGAGGAAAGACGTGATAGGATTTGTCGTGAATAGAATACTTTTTAGGATATTCACCACTGCTTGTAGACTTACAAATAAATATACGATTGAGCAAATTGATAGTACTGCAAAACATATATTAAAGTTCCCTATGGGGATTTTCGAACTTCTTGATTTCGCTGGGATTGATACGAATTATTTAATTAGTAAAGAGGTTATGAAGAGAGGGTTCGATTTCACTTGCCCTCAGTTAGAGGAGTTGTATAAGAAGGGATATTATGGGAGTAAAAGCGGTAAGGGATTCTACGACTGGTCAAAAGGTAGACCAGAAATAAAGTTCTTACCGGGCCCTACACCGCAAGAACTGTTAGTTGATGCCGTTAAGGAGGGTAGATGGTTAGTTGAAAACGGGGTCTCCACAGATGAAGAAGTTAACAAGGCTACAAGACTGGGCTTAGGATGGCCAAAGGGGTTGTTTGATTACGCTAAGGAATACGGTTTATAACATGAGAGAGTATTTCTAGGTAATCTTTTACTAGTGGCAGATAATATTATGTTCGACTGCTGTATTTTTAACACGTATACTGAGGAGTTTACTTCCCTAAACTTATTGATAGTTTCTAATATCACCTGTTCTTCCTTAGTGCTTAACTCCTTACCCCTGTAATGGACAATTACGTTGACTTTTTGTGCACTTTTTATCACGTCTTTGCTTACTGCCACCGTGCGCTCTAAGGCGTTTTCCAGACTTTGTTTGTAATCGTCTAGTTTATCCCTATTGTTAAAAGGCAACTCATCAAGCACAAACTTACTGACTAGCCATTGTCCAACGTGGTTATACACTATTATGCTACCTACCGCTTTTTTATGTCTTATAGGGTCTCTACTTAAGGAATAACCTATGATTATGTTATACTCGTTAGCATCCGATAATATATACGAATTACTTACTAGGTAAGGGACTCCGCCAGCCTTTACAAATAACTGGACATATATCGACAACAACGAGTTCCTTAAAGTGTCTGGGTCGCTTATAGTCTCTACGTTAACAATTTGGGAAACAAGGCCGCGTGAAAGTAGTTCGGCCTTTACCCTATAATACGGGGAAAACGGGTTAAGTTTACTTTCTTTTGGGATTATGAGTATCGGGAACACTTCCCTACCGCTCGAACTTCCTTCTTCTTTTTCTACCTCGTTAATGATGTCTTCTATATCCCTATAAGTCAGCACTTTAACTGCATCGTCAAAATTGCTTGGCCTACGCAGCTTAAACAGCGCATAAAAGTTACTGTTTGGGTACTTGTCACTACACTTACCGTTTTCACCCTTATCATAATAAATACACTCAGCCAACTTCCTACCTAAATCGTCTCCTGGTGTTAATACGAGAAAATAAGGGGGCTTGTCCAACCGTTTGTCCCTACACTTTCATTTCACTCATTTTATGTTCGATCATGATTGAGTGTAGGGACTTAGCCCTCAACCACCCACTTACTGTAGGTGGGTCATGGGACTCCTTCGAGCCCAACGGCACGGGGCTCACATCTCCAGCTCTCCTCGCTAAGTTGTACAATGCAACCACATCCCTATGCCACTTTTCCTTCCCCTTCTCACAAACACCAACCCTTGGGGCATCGCCCCCATCGAGTTGGTAAACGATCTTTGTCCCATGAACTGGGCAAACAGTGGAAGTGTGAGACGGGTTAACCAAAATTACCGGGACACCAAACTCCCTAGCCTTCTCAAGAATAGCGTTCTTCATTGAGGAAAATGCAGATCTATAAATCCTCAACCTAAGCTGAGAGTCTTTCACGTCCTTTATCATATGCTCCGGAGCTCTCCTTGGCAAGTCCTCTAAGACAATTGCACTCCTACTTTCAAAAGCTTCAATAACGATCAGCTTTGCTAATTTCCTCCTAATATCAAGTTTCTTATCCCTCTCCCTCAGCCTCTTTAACTTCCTCCTCACTTCCCTATCCTTAGTTGACCTACCAGTGGTTGTCAACTTCCTCCTATACTCATAGCCCAGAGTAATTTTCTTAGTGTTAGTCTCTAAAAGCATCGGTTTTCCATCAACTAATACAGAGACCGAATTCTCGTTAAGGTCGACGGGGATGAAACCCTTAGGTTCATAAGGTTTAGGCTCATCTCTCTTAAAAACTATGAGGAACTCCACCACGTTACCTTTCATTAGTCTAAACCTGGCTTCACTCGCAATTCTCCATCCCTTGTTATAATATCTCCAGAAGATCTTAGGGAAGGTTGGTGAAATGAGAATCCTACCCCTCTTTGTGGAAATTGAGATTTTATCAAGACTGAACTTCCACAGATGATCATCTAGATGCACAGTGACCTTTCTCACTGAAGGTTTCTCAGTGTAACTCCTCCCCCTCCTCTTTAACTTCTCAAAACTGTCTAATCTCTCGCTTGCATCCTCACAAGCGGTGTAAATATAATGGGAGGGTAAGTCCTTATGCTTCTCCCTCTCACTCTTGTAAATCCCAGCTTTAACCCTGGTGAAGGAGGTAGTCTTATTTACGAGGCCATAATTTATTGCATTCTCTAGAACCTCTCTGTACTCCTCCTCGACCTCCTTCAACTTCTGGTAGGTCTTATAGTCCATTTTAACCCTTAACTTCACCGTCCTCTCCACTTAACTCACCTATTAACTTTTTTACACCTTGAACTAGGAGTGTTTTCTTGTGACTCCTCATTCCGTAAATTTTCCCTGCGAATGATGTAATGATTGAGATTAAGTCCTCCACGAGTTCTTGCGTGCCATCTTTGGGCTCCTCACCAAAAACTACTTCAATCTTAACTCCCATGGTCGAGAAGAACTCTTCAATATACTCAAACCCAAAACGCGTTAGTCTGTCTTTGTATGTTATTAATATGACGTCTACACTCCTTCCCTCAACAAGTTTGAATAACTTAAGCAATCCTTTCCTTTGTGTGTTCAACCCGCTGGCAACATCTTTCAACACTTCGATCACTTTGTAACCCTTTGCCGTTGCGTAATTTGTTAGGTAGTTTATTTGTCTTTCCAAGTCCTCTTTTTGATCCGCTGACGAAACCCTTGCGTAAATTACAGCCCTCGTCTCCTCCCTCTTCTCTAAGTACTTCTTAATCTCGCTGTAAGGTATCCTATACTTTCCTCCTTCAGTCGTTACTACCTTTATTTTTCCTTCTCTAATCCACCGTAGGAGTGTTGAGTATGAAATGCTGAGCAGTTGGCAGGCCTCCTTAGGTCTCAGTAGTCTCTCCACAAAATTGGTTGATAATAAATAAATATAAAAAGATTTCTATTAACGTGAGAAAGGATTCAGCCTTTAAACGGCCTATAAGACTGTTGTGTCAATAAGCTAGCCACACTGTCTTTCTTAATTAGCTCAGCCATAGAAGTAGAGGCCGATATGTATGGGAAGTCTTTTACGCTAAACCTATGAGTTTCCATATTCCCCACCTATGTTTCAGTCTTGAACTCTAGAGAGTGTCCCAAGTGCAAATAATTGAATAAATCTATGTAAAGGTTTATAGATAATAATTCAAAAGATATCGTGAATTACTGAGAAATTTTGAATTTTCGCTTGAAGCA
>Ga0208549_100582_pt1 | contig 15105 bp, 14 predicted proteins | sample BED_host_MetaG_FD_187135 | JGI IMG/M metagenome (GOLD analysis project Ga0208549, IMG submission 187135) | Hot spring microbial mat communities from Yellowstone National Park, Wyoming, USA - BED_host_MetaG (SPAdes) (version 2) | ecosystem: Environmental > Aquatic > Thermal springs > Hot (42-90C)... | reverse complement strand
AATGAATTCAGATATTTCCTGAAGTACCCGTCCTATCCTCTTCTCCTCATTGTATGCAGGTATTATGATCGTGACGGAAGGGATATTTGTAACGTCGTATTTTGTCTGGACGGATTGCATTTATTTAGTATAGATATATACTATTTATTTGTTTTCGAGAATTTTTTAAATCACTCTCGACCATTATCCTCACGAGTTCTCTGAATCTTATTTCAGGATTCCATCCAAGCTTCTCCTTTGCCTTTGTGTAGTCAGCCTTATAGTTATCTGATTCAAGTGGTCTGTAGAATTCCTTGCTTACCTTTATCATTGTTTTGCCGTCATCAGACAATCCTATTTCATTCACTCCGCTTCCCTTCCATGTTATGTTTATACCGGCAACCCTGAATGCCTCCTCCGCGAATTCCCTGACAGTATGCTGCTCTCCAGTCCCCAGTACAAAATCATCAGGGTAGTCCTGCTGCATCATCATCCACATACCCCTCACATAATCTGCAGCATAACCCCAGTCTTTCCTTGCATCTAAATTACCCAATATTATTGGTTCCTTTGATCCTTTTATTATCCTAGCTACACCCAGCGATATCTTTCTTGTAACAAACTCTGGGCCCCTTACCTCACTCTCATGGTTGAAAAGTATTCCATTCACCATATACAACTTATAGGCATCCCTGTAGGTCCTCACTGTCCAGAATCCCGCGAGTTTGGAAACCGCATATGGGCTCCTCGGGAGGAAAGGGGTGTTCTCATTCTGAGGTGATTCCTTAGGTTGACCAAACATTTCAGATGTGGCAGCAAAATACATCCTCGTATCGGGAGAATAATCCTTGATTGCGTTGCACACATTCAGCGTTCCACCTATGTTGGCATCGTATGTTGAAAGAGCATTCTGGAAACTGTAACCAACGAAACTCTGCGCGGCAAGATGATATATTTCATCAGGCTTCTCCTTCCCCAGTAAATTGGAAAGAAAATTACCGTCTGTTATATCTCCATAATGTATCACGATATTCCTTCTTACATCATCAGGCAGCAGTTCCATCGTACCTCTTGTCATGGAACTGTTCCTTCTGAGTATGCCATGAACTTCGTATCCCTTTTTCAGAAGTAGCTGAGAGAGGAAATAGCCGTCCTGTCCCGATATGCCTGTTATGATTGCTTTCACTGTTAGATATCGTCAGGATCGTATATTAGTATTTCGTTAGAAAGGAGGTTTGAAGTATGTTATTATTCATCTGCAATTTTATGAATCAGCTTATCCCACATCAATTGAGATTCCTAATAAAATGCATATGTAGAGAATGACTTGAAAGGGGCTCTCAGTTTATCTGCTATAGTAAAAATATATCTTATTCTTTGGGAATTTGTATCTTCGCAAGCATAGAATTACAAAAACGTCACTTGGGAAGTGGTCCAAGATATCCTTGGGCTGAGCCAAACTGTATATTACATTCCTTGGCTTGAAAGGGTTGACAACTACTATGAAATACCTAAAATGTGAGGATCTTCTTATGCTGTATAATCTTCTCATGTTTCACCTGAAAAGATTTAAGTTCATGTTAGGGAGAGATTTGAAGTTGATGATATATTCTCTAACTGCGGAATATTTCTTCCCCTCTCAAGCAAAAGTAGATGTTTTTGAGATGTCGTCTATGAAGATATGGCAAAAAACCACATCCTACCTATAAGGGCCAAATGATATATAGTCATCTCCTTGTTTCTATTGATCTGTTTTCAAAATCTGAAGTATTCCGGTCAATTCTGCATCTGAAAAGGAACCAAATTTTTTATACTACTTAGGATATCAGGCTAGGACTGAAATCTAAATGAAGAAAATAGCCATAGTGACAGAGAGAATTTATCCATTCTACACAGGTGGTTCAGAGAAAGCTATGTACGATTATGCATTTTCACTCTCTATCAATTATTCTGTAACTGTTTTCACAGCAATGGATGGAAATCCGCATGTGGGAGAAAAAGAGAATCTCAAATTTGTCAGTGTATTTCCTAAAGTGAATAGCAGCAATAAGAAAGGAAATCATAGCATAATGTGGATATTTCTATTTTCCATGAACCTTGTTAGGCATAGAAAGAAAATTAACAACTTCGACCTTGTAATTCTGGATTCAATACATTATTTCTACCCTAAAATTTTCCTAAAATATTTAAGGAAAAATAATCAGAAAATTGCGACAGTTTTTCATGAAGCATGGTATGAGTACCGGAGAACCAAGGGGTTTCCAAAGTTAATTTCATTAGGACTTGGCATTCTCATTAAAAGGCTCATTAAATATTCAGATAGGATATTTTCAGTTTCGGAGCCTACATCAAATTCTCTTAAAAGAAATTACGGGGTTGAAGAGGACAAAATATATACTGTGTCCTTGTCAGTGGACATTGAATCAATTCGTCAAAGATTCGCGCTAAAGCCCCTAGAATGTCGACAATATGATTTCGTCTTTGTCGGTCGATTTGCCAGAATAAAAAGGATAGATGATTTGATATCTGCAATATCCGTTGTTAAACATCATAAAAAAGATATTAAAGGGGCGATCATAGGTGATGGCCCACTTAGAGAAAGAGTGAAAGGGCAAATAGATCATCTAGGATTGAATGAAAACATTATGTTAATAGGTTTTACTGAAGAGGACAGAAAATATGAGATCTTAAACGACTCCAGAATTTTTGTACTCCCCTCGGAACGCGAAGGTTTTTCATTGTCTACACTGGAGGCCATGGCCTTTGGATGCGTTCCTGTTGTATCCAAACCCAAATATGAGGAGATTTTTGGTGTGTCGCACTTCGTCAAGGATAAGGTTAATGGTTTATATTACGACGTTGGCAATACAGAACAACTGGCGACCAGAATTATCGAATTATTGGAAAATCCTGGACTCATTGATAAATTATCTGAGAATGCGCTTGATTGCAGTAAGCAGTACAGCCCCTCAGTTATGCAGCAGAGGATATATCAGGCTGTAGAAGAACTGCTTAGTTGCGATTCTAAATCAGAGGTGAAATGATAGCACTTTGCACCGCTTGTAGTGTTTAACCTATCCCATCTAGAATTGATTAGTTACATTCCAGTTCTGACTACAACTATATTCGTAATAGCCTCGACGCCAACACCCCACTGACTGTTGTGGTTATAGAAAACCAAATAATAATTGCCAGAAGTTAGGGTTACATTTAAGAACGCACCAGAATCTGCAAATGCGAAATAAGTTGGAGCAAATGGCCTATTATCTTTAAAATTATTGTATTGAGTCATGTTAAGAATATAAATAGTAACATAGGTGCTGGATGTGACTGCCCCATTTAGATTCCATAAACCGGTTGGGAGCAAAAATTCAATGGAGGTATAATGACCTGGCGCCAATGATATGACTGTATTGGCACTCAGAATGACAGAACCGTCGGATAGTTTCCCTTCGTTCACTGGAATTGATGTGTAATTGGCCCCATATAGCCCTATAAATATGAATACAATTATTATTGCTGTAAATGCCAATAGCCTCTCCCTTCTGTGCCTTCTGCGAATGGAACCGGTAATATTTTGTTTAGAAATTAATTTATCTGGCATTCTCCACCCTGCGAATTTCATCGTATATCTGCCTTGCAACATTTCCCCAGCTATAACGTTTGCAGTTCTCCTTTCCTTTTTTTATCATATTCTCCTTGTTCTCCTCATGGATAATTTCTTCCATTGCTCTGACAAGATCTTCAGGTTTACCATTGAAGAATATTGCAGCCCCTCCTGAAACTTCCCTGAAAACGGGGATATCATTGAGTATAAGCGGGCATCCCATATGCTGAGCTTCTATTATGGGAATACCAAAACCTTCGTAATATGACGGGAAGATGAATGCTGTTGCCCTTGAATAAAGGAATGCTATCTCTTCTGTTGAAAGCCCCTTGAAAATCTTAGCTCTTTCCCCGAGCAGGTGGATCAATTTATTCTCTTCCTTTGTTGGATCTTCTGCTGATGCCAGGACTATACTGTATTCTGGATGCTTTTGAGAGAATATTAAAAATGCTTTTAGCAGGAGGGGGACATTTTTGTGCTTAACAGTCAGCCTTCCAACGAAAAGGAAGAATTTTTCTGGAACTTTCAGATTTATAGATTCAAATCTTTCCGCTAAGACTGGAAGATTTTCGTAGACTGGATCGCAGCTTAGTGGGGATATTAATACCCTTTTCTTGTTATTGAATGTCCTGGGGATCTGTTCCTTTGTGAAGGAGGAAATGCAGAAAACTGCATCAGACTTTGAGACAGTAGACAACTGGAAGAACCTATAGATTTTCCCCTTTAATCTGGCAACGGAGAAACGTCTCTCCATGGTCCCGTTTGAGAAGTCGTATTGAAGTGAAAAAATCTTCACAGTATCCTCCAATTTAGGCGCAATCTCCACCGTTTCAATATATATATCCAAATTTAGTTTTTCACGCTTTATTGATTCCTTTATTGATCTGATTCTACTAATAAAACTATCTTTTTCCCGTTTAACTTTAACCACTCTCATATTAGAATTTTCTGGTAAATATTTGGCTCCCTTCTCGTCTGTAAAAATAAAGAGTTCATCATCATGATCTATATCCGATAATTGTAGAATTACATTCCTTTGAGTGTTTCCCCATGCAGAATTAGTATCACCCATGAAATAACCATCTATTCCAACTCTCATGCCTTATACCTCTTTTTGAAACGCGCGTTGAGACTCCCAATAACATACGGAACGCCCCGAAGTAAATTAAGCAGAAGCACGCTTAATGAAAACGATCTATTGTTGATTAAAGTCTCAAACTGAATGCGCCTTATTAGTTCGATGTATTCATCACCAAGATTACCATCGAGTATGGCCCTTTCATTTCTCAAACCGTATTCATAAGATTTCATTAAAAATTCCTTTAATCCAGGGTCTACGTTGAATATGAAGGAATCTATCCACCCTATGTCCTTGGAATACTTCAGCGCCTCGTAAAATATTATGGAATCTTCTGTTTCTGTTACATTTTTTATAATCATCTTGTCTAAGGAATTGAAAGTCTTTTCAATTAATTCCCTATTGAAAACTCTCGGTATTACTGGCAGCGACAGGTCTATGCGTTGCCTCATGCGCTTTTCCGTATATATTCTCTTGGAATTCATGAGCTTTGCCATAACGTTAGTATTCAATGAGCGCTCTGGCACAATTCCCATGTCATGCTCAAAATTCAGTATCTTAGGAATAAGGTCAGGTGCAACAGTTTGGTCAGAATCCAGGAACATTATCTTTTCACCTCTCGCTGCACTAACCCCTATCACTTTCGCCTCTATCCTCTTTGCACTACACTTTATTGTGCGAATCTGACCATTCATGGAATCAGAAAACATATCTGAGAATGCCACAATCACTATTTCCGTTTCCGAACCAGCAGCTGATGAATCTAAAACACTTTTTATAGCAGTATCCAGAGTTTCATTTCCACGACTCCTCATGATCACGGTCAGATGGGGTTTCATAGTTGTCTCCTCCTTTTAGAACGATTCCTAAAGTAAAGCACAGTAAATGAAGCCAGCATAGCGAAAGGGATAACAATAGTTAAGGTTACAAGGCCCGCATACAATTGCGCACCTCTGTAAATAATCTTGATTAAAGTGGTACTGTTGGAAACAATCCATCCGTTGCCGTACCCATCTGCTTCAAAGTGATCTTTTATGGGAATACCAGCTGCATTTAAAGCAATCCAGTTGGAGTTAAAATCTTCCTTAAAAAAAAGAGCAAAGGGCCCGTTATACTTTACGTCAACAATGTATTCGGTGGGAGAAATTTCTGTCCATGCTATTAAATTGGAGTTTGATGAAAAATTGAAATCGTTAATATTCTTTCCGTAGAGGGGCATCGGTGCCGGCGATATGTTGTAAAAGAGATTTCCTACAAGTGATTCCTCGGATGAATATGAAGATACTCTTGAATATGCCTGAAACAGTCCACTGTAACCTTTATAGGAATATATGGAGACCGTTCCATTACTGAATTCTCTGTGGAAAAGAGATGAGCCTTCAAATATGGAATTATAGCCTTGCCCATTGTATTTTCCATAGGCATCTACGATCCCAGTATCCACGTATGCATACCTTACACCTAGAATGTTCATGCCTCTCGATATGATTGCCGCAGGGTCAACAGAACTGTTCCCAAATCTTAGAGAATAGAGTGAGATATTAAAACTTGATGGATTTCCTTCCTGGTAATTATACCCTAGAGCCAGGGCAGTCACGTTCTGTTTATAGAATGCATTGTCAGAGCCGAGATACACAGGAATCACGCTCTGTATTTCTGGAGTGATAGGTGGTAGAAAATCATTGACAGAAGTCCAATAGAAAAAATCTCCACTGGAATTCATGAAGCCAAGAGAGAGTGAAGAAGTGGGTACAACTGTTTTCATATTCAAAATAATGTAGTTGTATCTACTTATATTAAAGGGATGACCAAAGTATCCGATTAGGTCGTGTGATCCGATACTGCTGTTGTATACTGAAGCGTTGATATGATAATTCATATATACAGAATTATCTGTACTGTTGCTTATTCCAACAAATTTAACGCTGTCAGATGGATAGTTGCGAACCCACCTAACGACAGAAGCGTTCTCTGTGATATAATTCTCTGAAGAAATGATTTTAGAATCATTCTGGAATGAACCATATATTGGAGAGATTGGTTCTCCGTAGACATAACTTATAACGCTATAGGCATCACCCCTTCCAATTGTATATGAACCTGAAATGTCGTTTGAAATGCTTGGATTCTCTATGAGATCGGGATAGAGATCTATTCCATCATACCATATTTTTCCTCCTGTTTCATAAGCACTGAACCCATATATCCCCGGAAAGACCATAACAGGAGAGTTTTGGCCAGTTGAAGCCAGAAAGTCACTGGCCTGAATATAATATTCTGGTATGCTGGATTCAACTGGCATGGCCGACCCAGATTCATCAATCAATCCTGTGTATAATGGATATACTGTAGCCAGTAGCAGAAATACAACAAAGGCAGCAAAAATTATATGCCAATTTAATTTTAGAATCCTCCATTTCTTTTCAGGATCATTTTCACGAGCACTGTACTTCTCGATAATCTCTGCAAAATTATACAGTGTCAGAGGAAAGAGTATGGCATATATTATTACAAGGATAGGATAATAAGCGTCAGATTCATAGAAAACCCTTAAAAGGCCAACATTTAGAATCAGATACTCAAATATTTTGCCGAAAGGAGGATTAGGCCCTGTTGCAGCAAAGATAGAGATTATTAGAATAATATATAGATAATAGTCTCTTTTCTTTAGAAACAGGATTGAAGCAAAGGAAAAAAAGGGGAGAATATAGAGAAGTGTTGAAACGATGGAGTTTGCTAGGTAAGAAGCAACCCACGGTCCGGCATAAACTGTGTAACTCCCCCAGTTGAGAATCATACGGATTGAATTTGGAAGTACAGCAATCCAGTCATAAATAAATCCAAACACGTACGCTGGATGAAGAGAGACAGAATTTGCTATCAGAGTGGATCCTGAGGCGAAAACGATGAACAGGATATAGGACAATGAAAGTGCAACAGTCCCAATGGAAATAAGGATCAATTTTATATCTCTCATAACATTCTTTAATCCCAATTCTTTGCGCATGGAAAGAATCCGCAGGATCAATATTGCACATATTATGATAAATTCCTCTAAAAGTATCATAGCTCCGTCAGGATAACCACCTGGAAATGGGAAAAAAATGAAAAATGACAGAAAGCCAAGCAAAAGTATATAATTCTTATTTTTATGTATAATTAAATATAGGAGGGCAAGAATTATCAGTAATTCAGCAGTCCCAGATTCAAATTGGCCATCTAATAAGACGGAAACATTGAAGGCGTAGACCAAGACGGATAACAATGCGTATTTATCATTTATACCGTATCTTGATAGGAATTTGGATGAAATGTAGAAAAGTGAAAGTCCACCCGCAATCTCAAATCCAACGTTGTATATGAAATATGAAATGGAATAGTCGCCAAAATCTATTGAGTTTAGAAGAGCGTAAGGAAATGCTCCCGGGAAAAAATATACCATCGGGTTAGAGGAAACGGGCCAGGAATAAAAATTAAACGGCAAATAATAATATTTAACATACCTCAGCAAATTTATTGGAAAACCTGTGTTTGCTGCGATAGGTGGTTTCGTGAAATTGTACCATACAATGTTAGATATAAGGACTATCAGAGCTGCCAAAACAAATTTAATCGCAAGGTGATTTTTGAAGGGCTTTATTGCCGGCCTATATTTGTTCTCAAACACAACGAACCATTATAAAATTCAATTATTATAGTTTTTTCCAAGAAAAATAACTCCTTGACCTGATACGTGGTAAATTTTTAATTGTTTGTAAATTGTTACTTAATTTTTGGATGATTTAATCGCCACACGATTGCTTGTATCCCTAGGCAAAGAGTTCACTTCGTGAATCCTGTGCAATAATTTCCCATTTTCCACAGTAAATGATTCAAACCCAAGAGAATCTAAGGAATCAAGAAGTTCTTGCCCCGATAGCTCTCTATTAATTCCATATATTATTATGAGTTCAGGTGATGATGAAATGATATTTTCTGCACCTCTGATTATATCTAGTTTGCTCCCTTCGGCATCAATTTTGATCATTTTTACATCCCCCCGAATTACAGTGTCGAGCTTCCTGATTCCCACTTTAAGGTGCTCACTCACTAACGGAATCGGTTTTAAGGAGTTAAGGCCATCCGACGATTTGCTGACAAAAAGCTCGTCTTCCCTGTCAAACGATGAGACTGCATAATTAAACGTATGGACATTATTCAAAAAGTTAAGCATAATATTTTGCACAAGTCTGTTATATGTATCAGGATGGGGTTCAAAAGAATAAACGTGACCCTGTTGGCCGACTATCCTGGAAGCGAGAAGGGTATAGTAGCCGCTGTTAGCACCTATATCAACAAATACATCACCAGGATAAAGAGTGTTCTTAATATAAAGAGATATTTCTTTTTCGTATATGCCGGTCTGGGAAAATTGTTTGTAAAGGCTCAGGTCCATATAAGAAGATCCGTCTAGCATCATTTTGAAATCCTGGAACTGCACAATATCTCCTCTGCGTTTGATCTCTTCCTTAGATGATTAGTTCCATTTCGTATGTCTTTCAAGCCCATTTTTTCATATAGAGAATAAAGGAATGGGAACTTATCAAATAAGCGGATCACGCGCCCTTCAAGGTTCATCTAAGTTCCTCCATAGATATCGGTATTCCAAAGGGTAGTAATCAAAAAATAATTCCCTTAAACACGCTACTTCGTAGTTTTGAACAGGTGCACCCGAGAATTTAACCCGAACCACGAGAGGCGTATACGCTGGAATGATCCATTTTTCAATATTAAGTGGCGTATAGAGGAACCAGTGCTGTCAGAAAAGGATCAAAAATGGAGTCCTTGGAGTGATATCTAAAGACCAAATTAGACAATTTTTGAATGAATAACCTCAATTTGCAATACGTAATAGGTGATCCTGCTTAAAATATTATTATGGTAAAGTCCTGATTTCATAATCGGTCAGTCATTAATTTGCCACATTGCAATTTAGAACTGAATTGCTCAACTTTTATTTTTCTAAATCCTCCCTCATCTTATCATACTGCTCCTTAGTTATCTCTCCCCTTGCATACCTCTCCCTTAATATTTCCAGTGCTTCATCATGATCCCACCATGTCCATCTGTTGCGTGAGGAATATCTGTAACTTCTTGACATCCATCCTATGGATCTTGCAAACCACACTATTATCCATATGAATATGAAGAGGAAGAGGAGGCCTATCAACGTTCCAATTACTCCCCACGCAATTCCAACCCATCCTCCTGTGTAGTTTATCATATAATGGGGTTTCATTATAGCACCAATAACAGCAGCAATCCCTATGAGTATGAATAGCACCGCTAGGCCTATTACGAATATCCTTGCTGGGTTACTGTTCATTCCTCAAGCACCTTCTCAATCTCTTTCAATTTCTCAGCCACTTTTCTTCCCTTGTCTGTCAGGGAGATCATGTTACGGTGGGGATAGGTAGAGTTATCTAGTCTGGCCTCGATAAGCCTCAATTCTTTTAGCTTTTCCAAGCTCAACCTTAACACTCTATCGTACAAATCGGATTCCTTTATGATAGAATAATAGTTTATTTCTCCCTTGTCTTTCAGCAATATTAATACTCTAAGTATGCCCTTTTGCCCCTCTAAATCTTTAATCATCATACTTTATGCAGTATAGCATGTAAAATATGAATATCAAAGTATCGAAAATACTCCATACAGTATGGCACGAAAGGAATAAATACTACATATGATATACAGTATGTAGTGATAACAGTGAACAAAGAAAATGGAACCCTAACGTATATCCACGTCTCAACAAACGAAAGGCCAGAAAAGATAAGTATTATCTAGGAAGAGCTATATATCAGGATAATAACCCAATTGATTGCCTTCTTTAAGGAAAAAAGATGGGGGCAGAGGCATGATCTTCCCTGAAGACCCCGAGATCAGGGAATTCACCTCATACGCAATAAGAGCTAGGAAGATAATCATAGAGGAATTCGGTAAACTGGAAGGGAGACATCCAAATGAGCTGGAGATTCAAGGTCTCCTCAGAATGGTCGTTGTTCCATTTGGAATACTGAAACAGCAGAATGGCAGTTCCCACTTCCAGAATGTGCATTCACAGTCATTGAAACAGAATCAAGATAACGGGAAGAGGGATGCTGATTCCGTAATGGATATGGTGAAAGAACACTCTGAGCTCTCAATAGAGGGGGAGAGGGTGGTTATGAAGAAGAAGATTGAACCTGTGGATGTTTTCTATGCAGTGAGGGATGAAATGGAGAGGAGGGGGTGGAAGTATGTCAGGCCAAAACAGACTGGAGGGGATAAATGGGAACCAGGGTTCTTTGAGGTGGACAGGGCAAAGTCGTGATCTACAGAATTGTCATTCAATACCGACGTGTAGCCAGAATGAAAGCAGGTTTATTTTCTGCGTTCTCTGCAGTTGTATTCACACATCACTACGACAGGGCTATTACCAGACTAAGTATCTCGTAATGCTCCCAAACTGGAGACTTCCAAGTATACCTCCATCCACGAGATAATCGGACACCTTCGTTGCAAGAACTCTTATTAGGATAACAGCATAAACTGCACCTAGGAGCGCTCCTCAGCAATCAAGCACAGCCAACCCATATCATTCCTAATCCCAAATTCTCCACATCCACGAAGAATCATTGAACAAGAAATTGATCTTATCAATCACAAGCACGTTTCATTGATAAAACGTAAAATTGGGATTGCTCCTAGGAGCAGAAACTTATTTATATGAGATTTTTACATATATGCTATGGGGCGAAGAATTCGCAAGAAAAGGGAAGAAAGTCCTCTTCCTGATGATGGTCTTTTGTCAAGGGTTAAAGAGCTGAAGAGTAGGGGTATGAACTGGAGGCAGATAAAGAGGGAACTGCATATAGGCTCTAACAGGTTAACAAGACTGTGGAAGATCATGAGATCGCAAGAAACAGGAACCATTGAAATACCCCCTCCGGCAGAATCGGAAATTCTGAACAGGACAATGAACAAAGCTACTAGTAAGATATCGTCAACATTGAGTGAAATGATATATCAGGAATACATAGATGCAATAGATGCGGGGAGGGTACTCAAGGAGCTTGAAAACAGATACAAGATATCAGTGAAAGAAATGGGGTACGAATGGGATGATTTCGTTAGGCAGTCAATAGAGATTAGCTACACAAACCTGAAGGAGTATAAGAACATCAGAAGTTCCATGGCATTGATTCCTGCTAAAGGCGAAAACAGTACCGATGTTTCCCCCGATCTATCGAAACCACAGATAACGATTATTGAAAAGGATAAAAACGGCAATGATAAGGTCATTGAAGATTTTATAAAAATCGCAATGTTACTATTTCTCATCGCGACATTTAAGCAGTACTTAAGGGATGATAGAAACCGAGAATATGAGGCCGAGATCCAGCGGCTTGGGAACGAAATAGACGGCATTGCCACAGATATGAAATTCAATGATTACATAGGGGAGTTAGTATCTGCCCTTGATGGAATCAGAGATACAATCGAGAAGAATGGCGAAAGGATTTACAATATGATGAAAAATTTGAACGCGAATTCTCCAAATTACAATGAAAATACTAGAGTCTTGTTGCAATCAATTTCCAGCAAAATTGATGCACTGCTGGAAAGGTTTTCACCCTCTAATGGGTGTTGACCCCGGAACAGGTGGGTCTTTTAAAGGATCAAATAGAATGGATGATTAAGATGAAAAAAAGGCCAACCCTCGATATTGAGAATGGCCTGGAAGTGCATAAGGATGGTTTAGCGTAGATTGCCACAAATATTGTACAGTTGTAAAAACGAGATAAATTACTTCTTTATTTTCATTACAATCGTTACACCTGTTTGCGGTTATCATAACCGATATAGCTACTATTATGTAAATAAGAGAAAGCGTCAAAAATGTTGTGTTTTAAGGATGAGTTGACTGAAATGTTCAGTAAGAGGTATCCCTCATACACAAGATTCAGGACACTATCCTAGTTATCCTGATTTCCTCAAAATTGTTGAATTGGATTCGTGGTTTATCCCTTTCAATCATACCCAATACCGTTAATAGTAATTTACTTTTCAGTTAACAAACGTTCGCCATAAATATTAATAGGAAATTTTCCTTTTTTTTCTCCTTTAATAAGCCAAGACAAAAATCTTTTTGTACTGAGAAATTGATTATGCAATTCAAGTCTAAGAATTTTCACCGGGTGTTTAAGAGAAAAACTGAGCGCATTTCTCATAAGTTCTGTGGGTTCATATTTAAAGATAAACAGGTTAGAGTATCGGAGTAAAACATGATAATCTTCTGGGCTGTGAATTTCTCCCTCGAAATATTTAATAGTTTGAAAGGTATTTTGAGATGATAATAAAGCAAACTTTTCTGCTCCTTCTATATCCATTTTTAAGACTTTTGGATGCAGGTTAATATTAGAAATAATGTCGTCTAAAGTTATAGTTTCTACCTCTATATGGTTACCTGGTTCGCTATTATCAGATAAAAGAATTCTTGACATTACTCCATCTTGATAGAAATTTAATCTTTCACCAGATTTAGAATATAATGCTTTATCTACAATAATTATATTACTAATATTATTCAATTCTAGATTTCTTTTTAAAATTTTCAGATTTTCTGGGTCCGGTTCTATAGCAATAACTTTTCCTGTTTTTCCAACAAGAATAGAAGCCATAATAGAAAACATACCTATGTTGGCACCCGCATCTATTACGATATCACCTTTATTTATTTTTGACATTAAAAATGGATATGATTTTTCCACAAAGACTTGGTAAAAAGATGAAATATCGGTAGGCCTTTCCAAATATATTTTTATTTTATTACCATTAAAATTTAAATTCGTAATCATTAATCTTCACCATATTCTCATAATAAACCTTAATAGTCTCCCCTTCTTTAATCTTTCTCTGCTGATACCATAGAGTTGACTTGTTTATCTTCGACTCTTTCCTTTTTTCAGGATTAATTGACATGATCTTATCCCTGACCTGAGAATTATCATTCCTTTTGATTAATATGTCAGGTATTGAGAATTCAAGCTGCTTGCTATTTCCAGTAATGTATCTGCTCAATTCCCTTATGTTTTCAGACATTATATTTTCTAAAGCATATTGCTTATTTCTGAATTCATAACGCTGATTGAAATTGTTTTTAATTTTCTCAATCAATAGTTCAGCTGTCTTAGGTTTTAACCTTATGTGGTAATTCTCGGTTGTTATGAAATCTGATTTCTTTAATTTGGTTTCCAGTAATTCAATTACGGAATAGTCAATAACATATCTGAACAATTCCTGTAGATCGTATACCAAAGGATGCTTTGAGTGACCTATTTCATGAAGAAAAAAGATTGAAACATCTAAACCTATGGTATTGATATCTTTCCTTACCATTGATTCAAGTATCGCATATCCGTAATTCAGTAGTGCATTAATTGGATCGGATGCGTTCATGTTCCAAGAATAAGATAAGTTTTTCCTTGGCTGAAAATTAAAATCCTTTCCTATTACATTGAATATTTTAGTTAACTCTGACTAGTAAGCAGATGCTATTCTACCCTCATACATCATTAAGCTGTTAATATTATCGTAATCAATTCTTTCAATTTCTTTGTTCATTGTTGATAAATCTATATTATAGAAAATGGAAAGTGCTTTCAATAGACTTAATGATGATCTGACTTTTTGTTTTACAATCTGACTGGCAATATATAACCCCAATTTCGGGTTCAAGTATTTTTCATATTGCCTCATTTTCAATTGTGCGTTGAGTGTTTCCTGACTCAATGTTGTGGATAACAAATTGCCATTCCAGTTAAGTAATGCAATGCTGACATCATGTTTAGATAACCAACGCATAGCCTCAAATGATATCGATCCGTAATGGCCGTCTATGACAATGTAATCATAAGGTATTCTATGAGGTTCAAATTCCATTACAGTTTCCTTTTGCTTGATTGTAAGATGTGCCTTATTAACATCAATGCTTATGCCATAACCAGATAAAAGTAAGGGATTCATTGAATATCATCCCATTTGTTGTTCCCTTTCAATAATAATGACCAAGCCTCTTCATTTTCCCATTTGACATAAAGATTTTTTCATGCTGTTTTCTTATCGTTTTAGGAATTGCTCTTTCATTTCCTTGAGGTATAGAGTTAAAGCTAAGATCATTTTACCTTTTAGTTGCTCTTTATCCTTAATTATGTTCGGAATATTTCCTATTTCTTTTTCAAGATCACTTAGAAAGATCATAAGCTTGTCTTTGAATATCTTTGCCAATTTAAAATTGAAATCTGAGTCGTATGCTATATCATAATTTATTCATTTGTATTCCATACTATACCTTCCATTCTCATAGCTATGCTTTTTCTCCATTATTTCTTCAATATCCCCCATGTTAAATGGGCCC
>Ga0208549_100579_pt1 | contig 15166 bp, 15 predicted proteins | sample BED_host_MetaG_FD_187135 | JGI IMG/M metagenome (GOLD analysis project Ga0208549, IMG submission 187135) | Hot spring microbial mat communities from Yellowstone National Park, Wyoming, USA - BED_host_MetaG (SPAdes) (version 2) | ecosystem: Environmental > Aquatic > Thermal springs > Hot (42-90C)... | reverse complement strand
CTTTATTATGCGTGTTGCCATTTGTTGCTTCAATTCTTGCTCCTGATCCGCAATTACCTGTTTTATAACTTCTACTTGGACCATATAGTCTATATTATTACAAAGAATATATAAATCTTTGTAATATCACTACAAAGATTTCATAAAATTTCCTAGTCTTAATGCCTTACTCGCCATTTTAAAAATTGGTAAGAGACAAGACACAAGAAATGAAGACTTTTAAAATTTCAACATGCTATTAATTTGAAGAAAAGCCAGATCAGGAAAGATAAAAAGAATAAATACTTTTCCGCTAAATATCAACTTACAAATTGTGATTTAATGACTGAGAGATCCCATGGTATGTTTGTAGGAAGGACAAGGCACTTAGCTAGGCACCATAAGCCTTCTAAGCTTGGTGTAACTAAGCTCATTAAAAAATTTAATATAGGTGATAAGGTAGTAATAGTGCCGAAGGGGAACTTTAGAAATATACCACATCCAAGGTATAGAGGCAGGGTTGGTACAGTTGTTGAGAAGCGTGGTTTGGCTTATGTTGTAGAAATACCAGTTTCAAGCTCAACAAAAAGGAAGCTTATTGTGCCGCAGATGCATCTAGAAAAAGCCTAACCTCTCTTTCTTTGCGGGTAAGGCCTTGTGAGAAGGTAGAACCTGCTTTCCCCTTTTAGTTCTATAAGCACACGTTCAACTATTAGCTTTATCGGATCCTGAAGAAGCTTTACCCTGTTGGTAATGTCATGGAAGCTCTCAAAAGGTTTTTCCTCCCTCGCCGAGAGAATCGCATTAAGATGCCTCTTGCCTATGCCTGGAAAGAGCTCAAGCTTATGCTCCCTAATGTTTAGAGGACCTGCGGTATTGAATATTTCTACAAACCTCTTCTCGTTAGATTTTACTATATTAGCTATGGCGTTTGGAAGCTCATTCTTAGCACCTTCCGTAAGCTCATCATATGTGAGCCTGGCCTTTATAAGAGCTATCTTATCGCGCTCCCCCTTGCCAATATATACACGCTCGCCAACATGAAGTATAACTCCAGGCTTTGGCACAGCCTCAAGCAAAGTAAATTTATTCTCACCAAGCAATTGAGCTATAGGCTCTGGGTTTGCAGAAAAAGACTTTCCAGTAGGCAAGAAATCAATGACCACTGCATATTCCTCAAGTTCCTCCCTTTTTTCATCCATATAGTCTCGCCTACCCACATAAGAACACTACTTTCTATAGTTGTTGATCTTTTCAATAATGCTTGCTATAACACTATCATCGAAGCTCCTTTTCTCGAATATGAGCACCTGCTTAAGCTGCAGATCATTCATAGGCATTATGTCAATAATTTTCTTTGCGAGCCTTTTTCCAAGGCCAAGCTCGATAAGCTCCTTCTCTAGCTTTTCTGCCTTTTCCTTGCTAAGCTTTGCAAATTTCTTTGCATGTTCATAAGCAAGCTGTTGTTCGTAGCCGAGCTCGCCTTCTTTTTTCCTTTCTTCGAGTATCTCGAGTGCCTCTACGACTGAGATAGGCTCTGGATCACTCTGCTCTTTTCCTATCATCGCATTACCTCCACGCTAAATATTTTGAATTTATCTTTATAAACCTTTTGTATAAAGCTTGCGCTCAAGAGCCTTATTACTTCATTCGCAGTAAATACGTTGGTATTGCACCCTTAATTATCCAACAACCGATACGCAAAGATATTTATGATTTATTTGCTTATTGGTATAGAGGTGCTGGTTTGGACGCCCATACCGCTTATTTAAAGGTAATGGAGGAGATGAGCAAGCATATTGCGGGAAAGAGGGAAACGCTAGAGCTTCTTTTTCTTTCAATTATAGCAAATGGGCATGCACTACTAGAGGGTGTTCCTGGGGTTGCAAAAACAACTATGACAAAGACACTTGCTTCTATTATAGATGCAGACTTCAAGAGGATACAAGGCACGCCAGATCTTGAGCCCAAGGATATAATAGGCTATACCTATATTGATTCTGACAACAGCATTAAGGTTAAAAAAGGGCCCATCTTCACGAACATACTCCTTATCGATGAGCTCAACAGGGCACCACCAAAGACGATGAGCGCCTTTCTTGAAGCGCTTGAGGAAAGGCAAGTTAGTTTGGGCGGCACTGATATACCTTTGCCAAAGCCATTCACAGCATTTGCAACCCAAAACCCGCTTAGAATAGAAGGAACTGAGCCATTGCCAAAGGTGATGGCAGATAGGTTTATTATGAGGATAGAAGTGGATTACCCTAGCATGGAAGAAGAGGGTGAGATGCTTAGAATAAAGGAGAGGGAAGAAAAACTCGCAGTTAACAAAATCCTTACAATAAATGATATATTAGATATGCAGGAGCAGGCAAAAAAAGTAGAGATGCCTGACGATGTTGTCAAATATATAACAACAATAGTAGATGCCACAAGAAAGGACATACATGTTGTTATGGGCGCAAGCCCAAGAGCTGATATAGCTTTTATGGCTTGCGGCAAGGCAAAGGCTCTTGTAGAGGGAAGAAAAGAGGTAACAATAGATGATATAAGATTTTTGGCAAAGCCTGTGCTTAGCCACAGAATTGCTGTAAGGGCCACAGGCGGTATAGGGGTAAACGGAATAATAGATGGTATTTTAGCTTCAATAAAAATTTGATTATGTGCTTTTTATTTGCACATATTAAGAAAGATATTTAAATTCTTCTTTCTCATAAATATCGAAAAATAGGTGCATCGCATGAACGCAAATATTTGGAAGATAATATACTACCTTTTCTTTGCAACAGCATTGATTGGTGCAAACTTTGCACAAACCACATCGCCTACAGGCATTACCGCGATAAGTTCTGTTTTCTGCGCATTAGTAAGTACAGTTAGAAGCATAATTGCACTTTTTGCTGTGGTGCTGTTTTTAATAGGAGGCATACTCTATGCTATCGCACACTTCCTACCAACAACTGGCCAGCTTAAAGGCAGTTTGCAGGGATGGGCTCTTGGTATGATTCTGGGAGGAATAATTGGTGTAATACTAGTAATAATAGCACAGCCTATTGTAAATATGATTGCTGGCTTCGGAAACGGTATAGCAAGTGTAAGCTGCTGATTTAAATATTTTTTTCTCTTTCTCTAATTTATGCCTGGCATTACTGGCAGAGGCGACAGTATTTTGCTTATTTTTGCTTCACTTATAATATTATTTAACATTATCATTCTGCCACCACTTTATCTCTTTGTACCTATTCTAAATTTTCTTACCTTATTAAACTTCACGCTCTTTATACTTTATACCTTTTTACTTTTCTTTAGCAAAAGCAGGCTCAAGAACTTAATCTTAATAATTATAGCTGCATTACTTATAATTCAGGCGTTAAGCTTGCCGTATTCGATCATTCTTAAAAAAGCTTTTGCCGCACTACAACAATTCCTAATATGGTTCTTTTTTTACATACCTATACTCTTTCTCGTCTTCTTTGGAATGTATCTATTTAAGATGAAGCCATTCAGGCAAGCTAGATTAATATCAACATTATTCTTTCTAGTAGCTGCTACTCTTCTTTTCTACTACAATTTTGTACTTATAATCTCTTGGCACATGGATGATGAGATGTTCATTCAGCTTCTATCCTCAAAACAGATTTTAAATCTACAGAACCCTTATGAAAGCAATTATTCTAGCTTGCTCTTTGAAAATTTGTCGAATTTTGGAATAACCGCGACAACAGAAAATAAGTTTATAGGCGTGCTTGATTACCCGGCGCTTTTCCCTATTGTAGGTATACCTTTCATAATTTTACCTATTAAAATACAAACTATGCTAAAGCTGCAGGTATTCCTCTTCCTTTACCTATTGTTTCTCACAATAGGTTACCTCGCTAAGAAGGAAGAAATCACCAAGCCGAGCTTCCTCATTCTTACAGGAATATTGGTAAGTTTATTTGTGCTCAGCTCATCTATACAAGCATTAATGCTTTTGCTTATCCTTATTGCGTATTCAAAATCCAGCACTAGATATGGGTGGCTCTTTCTTGGGCTAGCAGCCTCTATTCAGGAGATGCTCTGGCTCCCTGTTCTTTTGCTGATCTTATACACTTTTTCAAGCTTTGGATTTAAGAAAGGCGTTAAGGAGCTCTCGCTTACCTTACTTGTCTTCCTTATAATAAATGGGCCTTTTATATTGCTAAGCCCCTACAAATTTTTGCATAATATAATATTACCTGCAACCTCGTATATAATACCTGACAGCTACGGTTTGGCAGGCTATCTTATAACAATATTTTATCCAACGGGACTTCATGCGTATTCACTTGTACCTAGCGCATTCATCATTTCTTCCATACTCCTTATGCTTTACCTAAACGATAAAAGGCTCGTATTTATAATAAGCATTATTCCGTTCTTATTCTTAGCACATGGTATAGCCACATATTATTTATTCTTCGTAGGTGCGTTTCTAATAAGCCTGGGCTTAGAGTATAAAGCTGGTAGAGATAGAATAAGTAGTTATAAAAAGCCCATACTATATGCTCTTCTCATTATATTAATCGCAACAACCACATATGTATTCTTTGCACACAATAAATATGAAAGCAATTTTTATATCAAGACACTAAACCAAAGCTATGTAATAGCAAATAATACGCTTTTTTATAATCTTACATTATCATATAAAGCAAATATACCAACGTTAACAACGCTATTGTCGATTTATAATGGTACTGTATTCTTATATGGAATAAATGAAGGTATAATTCATGGTGCAAATGAAACGCCTAACGCAGAAATGATAGATACGAACTTCATACATTTGGACAAAGAAGGTATAGTAAATGTAGAATACAAAATTGCACTTCCAAAAGGGATTGGTACATTCTATGCTGATCCTGCAATATTCAATAGCAGCTATGTATATTACCCACCACCGATAATGGTTTTAGCACCAGAAAAGGTGTGAGATAAGATAGTATTTAAATTTTACAATAACGATATATACTAGGTGCATACATGCCAAATATAATATATGATGCGTTTGAAACCTACTTAGAAAACCTAAGGCTTGTCCTACTTTTTTCCATACCTTTTATAATTGCATTTACAATACCTTTGCTTGTACCTTTGCCAACATATATCACAATGGGTTCGACATTCTTAAGAACCGCAAGTGCTTTTGTAAATATTAATATGTTTGGAATCGCTATCATAGTTGTGGCAACATTCTTCTCTCTTCTATTTCTAAGCTTTGCGTTTGTTGCAATAGCGTATATAGTCAAGACTAAAAGAACATATGGTAAGGTAACAAGAGACATGATAAATAACATAGAAAGGCATACGGGAAAGGTGTTTATTATATTCATACTTTATTCTGCTATTATTATACTTGTAAATATAATTAGCTACCCAACAGGCTATGCGGGTTTAATAACCTCTATTGTTGGTTTTGTATTATTTTTGTTTATTTTCTATGCCCCTAGCGCAATAGTTATTGATAACAAAAGAATGATAAGAGCGATAAAAGATAGCACAAAGCTTCTCTTTAGGGAGCCGCAGTACTTTCTTATTTGGCTCTTCCTAGCAATAGTTGTGTTGAGCTTTTTTGATGAGCTGTTTATACTTCTTTTTGGCACATTTTATTCAAGGTATGCTATGCTCATATTCAGCTCTCTTTTTATACTGCCCTACTTTGTGATTTTCCAAGCAGAGGCGTATATGAAAAGATTTCCTATACTTAAGCACTAAAAGACTAAAAGAGGTAAACATTAGATATTTAATTTATTATTTTTCAATATAATTGATATAATGGGCGCCAGTAAGCTATTAACTATATATTTATTGTCGCTTCTCATTTATTCTGGAATATCATTTGCGGACTCTTGTCCGCTTCCAGCAACTAATCTGACTCTTAGTACAAGTCCACTCTTTTCTGTGCTTGCACTTGCTTTTATGCTTTCGTTCCTTGTTATAGCTATAGGTGTTATAATAAATAGAGTTGTTTCTGGAACAAAGCTTGGCGAATGGCTAAAGAATGAATATTGGGAGATGGCTAAATCTGCTATACTTATTGCGGGTGCGATAAGCATTCTTGTATTTGCTGGAAATATATCGCTCATCTTAATAGGTCAGCAAGCCACTAGCAGTTACACTTTGTCTGGACTTAACCAGATATTAAATACTTTAAGCAGCTCTTCAGGTCAGGCGCTTTGCAGTATTTATTCAGATATAAACAATTTTGGAAGCTCAGAGGGTGGTTTTCCAGAGAGCCCTTTAGGTATTGCAACTGGAATATCCACTTTGAAAACGATTAATGTTGGGTATTGGCTCCCTATACCTATACCCGAAGTGGGTGCATTTACATTTGGCTCAACGTTTCAGCTTTATAACAACCCAATGCTTGAATCTTTTGCGGGTGGGCAGTTTGAATCTATTGTGAATGATATTATAAACTTTCTCTATTTTCCGGTAAGTTCGCTTATCGCATTCATGTACATCACGATGCCACTTATAATATATATAGGTATTATGGTCTTTGTGCCGTTAGGTATAATATTTAGAGCTTTCCCATTCCTAAGACCCATAGGTGGTACATTATTTGCTTTTGGAGTAGGGCTCTCTATAGTATTTCCACTTTTGATAATACTGATTAATGAGCCATTTACCAACATCTTATACAACATGTTAAGCTATTCCCCAACAACGGGAAGCGGATTACTAAACGGAATAATAAATATACTATTGGCTGCGATATCACCTGTATATAATCTTGCTTCTGCCCTCCCATTAACCATAAGCATATATCCAGCATTAAATATATACGCCCCATACTTTATGTTTCTTTTCGCCGAGTTTTTACTACTTCTAATAGACTTAATGATATGGTATCCTTTGGTTGATTCTATAGCAAAGTCGCTTGGCGGCACAATAAGGCTTGAGTTGGGTGGTAGATTAAGGATTAGATAATATGATTTCTTTCTTGCTTGAATTTAATACATGCGCGTTTGCTGGCGTTGGGGTAAATGCAAATAACTGGATAGGAATAAATATGCTTGTTGTACTGCTATTTTTCACTATTGCTGCTTTGATATATGCACTTTCCAATCTTCTTCCACCCTCACCTAGAGAAAAACTCAAGACCACTTCAAAATTTGAGATCATGCAAATGATACTAAGCATTTTTATTATTATAATACTTGTTGGAATTGCAAGTGTATCGTGCAACTTTACAAAATCTATAGCGGGCATGGACCCTTTCGAAGCTGCACAAATCTATATCGGCAAGCTCCTATTTGTAGATGGTATAAATCTAGCAACGCATATATACTCAACATCAATAGAATTTATGATAGGTTCGGAAATATTCAACATTTTAGGTCCACCTATCTCAATTCCAATATCTGCGAGTAGTGTATTAAAATTAAGTTTTGACTTCCCATCACTTGGTAATATATTCAATACATATGCAGGTATTGTAGTTAGTTATAATGCACTAGTAATACTAACTTTTGGTATGCTCTTCTTTAATTTTCTGATGCTTTTCATAGTGAAAGCCACAATGCTAACGGTTGTTTTGCCCGTTGCTATAGCAATGAGAACTCTTTCGTTTTTAGGACCAAGACTTAGGGAATCGGCAAACTCGTTCCTCGCGTTGGCGATAGCATTTTATTTTATTTACCCGCTTACGTTTGTTATGGATTCTTATATTGTTAACTGGACATATTGCATAGGAGCACAATCACAATACGCATGCAACCCATACTATAGTAGTTATCCCCTAACATATACAGCAAGCTCAATTCCAGCAAGTTCTCTTTTTGCGACATATCCAAGCTACAAACTTTTTGGATTTACTTTTACATTACCATTTATTAACTTTTATTCGAGCGTTTTTAGTGGCATACCTTTTCAAGATATACTTTTAGCTCCTGCATCTGTTGGGGTTATAGCCCAGCAGGTTTCTAACTTTTTATTCCAGGGTATATTCCTAATGGCATTAAATATATCTATAACGGTTGCATTTGCAATAAGCTTAACCAAAGCCCTGAATGCAGGCTTTGGATTGAGAAGTGAAAGCATATGGAGTTGAGGCTGGCGTTGTTGGTTATATTGCTAATACTAATTCCTTTCGCCTCAGCTAGCGGCTTAACTATAACACATTTTAGCACACTTGAAAACTGGATTTCTATACTTACACTGGCAATACTTATAGGCATATTTATAGTAAGTTTTATCTATTTTGCTGGTAGTCTGCTCAACAACTCGAGCATAAAAGAAACTGCGATAAATGAGCTTGGCCAACTGATTGGAACTATTATAATAGCGGTTATTATAATAGCTATAGTTGAATTTTTTGGAAGCGCAAGCGTAACTGCTCTTACTGCAAATACTATAGGAGGCAATATAATACAGATATGCCAGCAACTATCAGATGATCAATTTAATCTTGTGAATAGCAACAATATTAATAGCCCTACCAACACGATATGCGCCGCTACAAATAGTATATATTCAAATATACAGAATGGTGGCAGCGGTATAGGCACAGCATTATTTGCCGATTATGACTTAATGGCAAGCTATATTATTGTTGCAAACCTAACAAGTCAGATGGCGCAGAATCTAAACGCACTTTATCAGTATGAAAATTATATTGGATTTCTTTCAACACTTACCTCAAAAACCACCTTCTGCACACCCATTACGTGTATTATTCCATTCATTCCTAGGGCCTCAAGTGTAGGTGTTTCGTTTACACCTTATAAAGGATATACTATACTTAAGGAGATATCAAAATCCATAGAAACTGAGGCCTATATGATCTTCGAAATCTATTTGATAGAACTGCTGCTTATAATAGGTTTTATCTATGCATGGCCATACCTGCTCGCTGCTGGCATAATCTTAAAGGCTAGCATGTTTACTAGAAAAGTAGGAGGTATGCTCATAGGAATAGTAATAGCGGGACTTATAATATTTCCTATAATATTTCTTATGGAATATGCTTCTTTAAATAATGCAACACTTGGGCCCATAGGAGCAAGTGCAAGTACAATACCAGTATTTACAATGAACGGTAAAACACTTAACAATCAACCTATTGTTTACAATTCAAACACAATAAACTTCTTTGTATTTCCAAACGCAACAAATATAGTAAATTATTATGGCTGTTATCCTTCCGGAGGAAATATTTACTTGAGCGAGCTAGAGATATCAGCTTATTATTTGATACCTGGCGTAGGGATATACAATCTGCTTGCATACGTAATAGGAGGTGCGGTGGTAGGAAGCTTGCCCAATATACCACTAACTGTTGTTTCATGCCAACCTCAAAATGCTCTTGCCCTTATATTCAATTTTGCAGATCTATATGGAATTATAGGGGTTACAGGCTATATACTACCAGTAATAAATATATTGATATTGTTCTCCGCAATCAAAGGAATATCTCAGCTTATGGGCGGCGATACAAATCTGCTTGGATTAGGTAGACTTGTATGAATAAAAGAACGATACTGTTGGTTATACTTGCTGCAATCATTCTTGCTAGAAGTTCTTATGCACAAACACAGATATTACCTGATCCTTGCTACTCTCTATATAATGGAGAGCTACCAAGCACATTTGGCGCTTTGAGTAATGCCTCAACATATAAAGGACTTATAGGCTATTCGATGCTCATAATACTCTCAGTGCTTATGATTGTTGCTTTCTTGTATGCGATAGGGATAGCCTTCAAGATAAACAGACTCATTTCATTTTCTAGAAATGAAATACTCGAAAATGTGCTTAATTTTATATTAATATTATTTGTAGCCGGTGGAATTGCAGGAATAGACGGTGTTGTTATAGGGATTGCGCAATTTAGCACGTCTGCGGTGAGCACAAGCCAGCCAAGCATTACGAGTACATCTGATCTATACCACAATGCGTGTGAAAATTACTACGGTGATGCAATGGGTGAGGTAGGTAACTTATTCTTGCTTGCCCTAACAATTTTTGAAATTAATATTGCTTCTTCATTTCAATTTAACTTTATGCCAAATGGATTTGGCGTTTCTTTAATGCCATTCGCATGGTATAGCTTGCTTTCTAAAATGGTGGGTTTATTTAGCTTGCCTATTGTTGCTATAACTGGGATTGAGCTTATTAATGTATACCTACTAGCGATAATATACTATATCTTCCCTCTTTTCCTTTACCTTGGAATACTCTTCCGCACTTTTCCATGGACTAGGGCGATAGGTGGAGCTCTTCTAGGCTTATTTATCTCGTTTTATGTGTTTTATCCTGCGCTAATATACGCGATTTCAAACATCACCGCTTCATCAAGCATGCAAGCTTTTGCACAAAGCACTATAACGAATTTTGCAAACGAGTTACGAGAGAACTTTTTGGGAAGTAGTCTAACAACATCGATTAATCCTGGTCTATCGGTCTCATCGGCATTTTCTTCTTTAATAATAACATATGCAGAAACTATAGCTGGGGGCGGCATAAATAGTATAGGCATATTGATCTCTTTAATTATATGCTTTGATCTTATAGAAGCGTTTGGAGATTTGCTTGGCGCACCATCGCTTACGCATGGTGGTATTCTTAATAAGGTGATATGATTGTTTAGCATTGATTATCTGCTAATGCAAGAGTGCTTAAACAGCATAAACAGCTTCCTCACCGCACCATACACAGCATGGTTTCCGATAACTTTGATAGCAGCAACACTAATTATAGTTATACTTGCTGCAATCTATTTATTTGCCCCGCTTATGGGAAGAGAGGATATAAGAAGGAATATAGGCATAATGATTTACCAAACACTATTCGGCATTGTTCTAATAATAGCATTTGGTATATTTGCAACTTGGGTATGCACCTTTAATGCAGAAAGCTTCCTGCAAAGTTTAAACCTAACCCTAGAAACTAGCATAGCCCCTCAAAATGCAAACTTATATGAAACCGCAGTATATGATCTTTACTGGTTCACGAATTATGGGGCTCTCGCAAATACAAATTATTTCCTGCCCGTATTATACTATGTTTTGAATATGGGGCCATCGCTTAACATTAAAGTAAACTTCATACCTGGTATTGATGATCTGGGAATTTCGGCAAAGGGTTCATTCAACCTTGGTGGTCTTGTTCTAGGATCTTATTTTAGTTATGTAATCGATGCACTCTACTGGCTCTTCATAATAAATGAGGTGCAGTTTATTATAATATCCGCTGCACCAATAATCTTTGCTATATTTATATCTGTAGGGCTTATTGCCAGGATTTTTGGCTTCTCGCGCAATTTTGGTGGCTCATTAATAGCGCTTGGCGTTGGTATAGGCTTTGTATATCCACTAATGATAAGCATAACATACGGTTTCATAAATGTAGCCTTTAGCCAGCTCAAAAATAATATATTCAGTAATATAGTTGGAAGTGCATTATTTAGTTCAAACTTACAGACCATGCTTGTAGGTTTGATCAATGGGTTGGCAGTGGTCAACTTAATCTTAAGCAGTATTTATTCTATAGTAAACCTAGCCGGCTTCACAGCTACCGCTTCTCTCATTTTGCCCATTCTCAACTTTGTGGTTGTTAATACTTTTGTAATTGATTTCTCCCAGGCTTTTGGAGAGAGGTTAGATTTTATGAGCCTGCTTGCAAGAATAGTATAATGATTTTATGAACATTAAAAGAATTATTATAGTTGCATTCTTTGTTGCACTAATTATTTTATCACTGATTGTGGGCGCAAAAATACCTACAACTATCGGAGGTGGTGGGCCTATAAATAATGTACCACAGAGTGTGGGCTATTGTCCCAACCAATATAGTATAAATGCAATTGCGCCATGGTACTGCAGCCAGATCAATCAGGCAGCTTATAAAGTATTTACTGGTTGGGAGCCAGTGCTTATGCTTGCTGTCTTGTTTAGCTTTATGATTGCCGCGGTAATTTTTGTAGCAGGTATTGCAGCAAGAAACAGCAAGCTTAGAAGCTATGGCATAGGTGAATTTTACGAGGCAGGGGCTAGCCTTATCTTTGTTGTATTCTTTATGCTTCTTGCAGCGTTAATCTTTGGTATAATACCTGGTTTATATATAGGTGTAGATCCATATAACACAAGCCTTACATATATTTACAATACAATAAATGCAACCCAGAGCCTACTTACAGCATTATATAATCCTGCTATGTTTGCCTATTTCTACACAAGCATAAGCATAACAGTAAGGACTCTAGCTACAGCCTCAAAGATATTGCAATACCTTGCAATACCACTTGAGATACTTTTTATTATACCAGCTATTGCGCTCTCTTCGTTGCTTGTGGAAGGTCTTCTGATGCTTTACACCGAATTCTACCTTATACTATTTGCTATGTATGCCTCTATACCCGTATTCCTTATACCTGGCATATTCCTACGCTCCATAATACCAACAAGGAGTGTTGGGGGCCTTCTTATAGGTGCTGCAATCGGCCTTTATTTCATACTCCCAACCCTTTTCTCAATAGCGTTCTTCTTTACTTTTCAAGGCACTATGCAAGCATTCATCGCGGCGACAGCAAAGCTTAATAATATAGCACAGGGCAGCAATGCTATAACAAACGGGGCGTTGCCAAACGGTCAAAACTCTATACCGCAAGAGATAAAGACAATACAAGAGATGATGGGCTCTTTCTGGATCTCTGTTATATTCTATCCAGCACTCATACTTGCATTAACATACTTCTCTATAACAACGATAGCAGACCTTCTTGGAGGAATGCGCCCAAGTGGTGGGTTATTTAGCAGAATATAAGTGTATAGCTTGCTTAGTATAGTTTATAACTTTATTTCTTTAATATATTTTTATAAGTGACCAATGTGCCTAATTTCCAGATATTAATCTTTGGTATATTTGCAACCGCTGCCTTTGCTTTTGCAATAGTTGCATCTACATTTCCAGCATCTCTGCTTAAGTTTGTTCTTGGTTTGCTTGCCATATTCTTTGCGGTATTAGCATTTTCAATGAGGTACTACTACTATATAGTAATACCATTCATTCATGCAAAAGGCAAAACAATCCTGCTTGATGAGAAGGAGCCCTTCATCATCGCGCCAAACGGAAATGCTATAATAGGCAAAGAGGGCGAGTTTACATATGCTACAATGTTCATTAGAATTCCTATCTACTCCTCTTCCACAGAGATGAGTGAAGAGGAGAGGTATGACTTTTCAAATTTATTTAGTAAGCTAGTTTCGCTAAGCAAAAATCCTATAAAGATAACAACACAGCTCAACATATTAAACAAGGATGATTATATAAACAAGCTAAGAGACAAGCTTAATGATGCTGAAACAAGATACAATACTATACTTAGCAAGAAGGATGCAAAGCCAGCAGAGGTAGAAAGGGCAAAGGGTGAGGTTACAATGTGGCATAACCTTCTTGACACCGTTTCAAATTCTAATTCACTCATTGCTATATCTTATGCATCTGTAACAGCTATGGGTGGGAATGATGAAGAGGCTATCAACCTTGCAATGCAGAGTGCAAATGAGATCATGGCGGGTATTAACTCAATATATGGAGTTGTTTCAGACATTATATCTACTCCAGAACTTCTAATGCTTATTGAACCAGATTATATGATTCCGTTCTCAACGATAAACCAACAGATAAAGGGTGTGGAATAATGGATGAAACCACGCTTATCTATATTTCAGTTTCTGCGATGGCGATACTGCTTGTGCTAGTAGATGCTACAACGTACGGAATTTTTGCTATATTAATAGCTGTGTTTGCAATAGTCGGCATATTTATCATTCTGCTTATAAATTATGCTGATTTCATCATATTCCCGCTTATAACAAGAATATTAAAAATGAGGATAATACCAGCTAAGAACTACTATATACCAAAGGAGCAGGACTGTGTTATAAAGAGTGCAAATGGGGTATATTATGCGACAGGTTATCTTACGGCAAACCTATATAATTATGTATTCACAAGCGAGGAGAGCGAAGAGAATGAGACCCTGCTTATTTCTGCGCCAACAAGATGGGAAAGAGCTCTGATGAGTATCAAGTTTCCATTTAAGTATAACCTAATAGTGGCAGCACAGGATGTACAGAGCTACAGAGATGAGCTTGAAGGCAAGCTAAGCCTATTAAATTTCAAGCTTTCGAGGGAGCTGAGCAGTGGCAACCCGAGCCAAATGACAATAGATGATCTACAGAGACAGATAAGAATAGTGCAAGCAAGGATTGATAGGCTCTCTAGCGGTGAAAAACCTATTCAGAGCTTAATGTATATTGAGAGTACAGCTGTAGGAGTAAGCGAAAAGGCAGCGAGGGATGCGCTCTCTAATCAATTAAGGCAGATTCAGACAGTAATGAGTGGATTTGACTTAAGCATTACAAGAATAACAGGAAGGGAACTTTATTATCTTTTTAAGTTTAATTATTTTATCCCAGTAAGTATGAGGGATTTGATGAGTTTATTTTCATACCAGAAATAGTGTTGCTATGAGCCTAATAAAAATTCAAAACATAATGAGCAACGAACTCGCAAAGAGAGTATTCATAAGCAAACCTCCAGAGCCGCCCGCAAATTATCTGCTAAATGATCCAACTAATGCGATATTTCTCGGTCTTACAAAGATATTTAACGTTCCGTTTACCTGGACATTCGCAAATCTTACCAACCCACATATCGCTGTTGTGGGTATAACAGGAGCGGGAAAGAGCTTTCTTGTTAAAACCTTCCTTATAAGGGCAAGCTATGTATGGAATGCAAATGCTATAATAATAGACTGGGCTGGGGAATATAAAGCATGGGTAAAGCAGAGTGGAGGCACTGTTGTATCTCTGGGAAAGGGGGATTACCTTAATATAATGGATTTGATAGGAATAAAACCTTTAGATAGGGTAAAGCAGATTATGAACTCTTTTGAGATCCTTACAGACATTGGAGATTACCCAGAGCAAAGAAGGCTAACGCAAGAGGCAATAGAACAGGCTTATGTGAATGCGGGTTTCAATCTAGCAGAGATTCCAGACCCTAGCAAAGAGCCACCAACCTTAACAAACGTTATAGCGCTTCTACAGGAGAAGCTGCAAGAAGGAACATACGATTATCCTGCACAACTCGAAAATGCGATTTATAGGCTTAGGCAATTTGTGAGGGAGGGCGAGGACTACTTTGCAAAAAAGAG
>Ga0208549_100571_pt1 | contig 15270 bp, 9 predicted proteins | sample BED_host_MetaG_FD_187135 | JGI IMG/M metagenome (GOLD analysis project Ga0208549, IMG submission 187135) | Hot spring microbial mat communities from Yellowstone National Park, Wyoming, USA - BED_host_MetaG (SPAdes) (version 2) | ecosystem: Environmental > Aquatic > Thermal springs > Hot (42-90C) >... | reverse complement strand
TGGGGACAAGCTCAAAAAGTGCCGACGATCACTATGCCACAGAAAAACACCCTCCATACAAAAAACTTAAATCGTTGAAGAGATATAGATAAACGTCCAGTATCCTAAAATGAGGAATTGAAAGTAGTATTAAGGAGAAGGTTTATTTTCTCCTTCAAGTATCCTAAAATGAGGAATTGAAAGCCGCCGTCTTCTGACTCGTGTACCTAAGAATGAACTCCAGTATCCTAAAATGAGGAATTGAAAGTCCTCTACGGTGGCTCCGTCAGTTTAGGGTACTATACTGGTATCCTAAAATGAGGAATTGAAAGTCTAACCCCTCCTGTCTGTCGAAATGCGTTACAAGGACGGTATCCTAAAATGAGGAATTGAAAGCGACATTGTTGGCTCGCATTGGAGCCGCGGGTTTCAGTATCCTAAAATGAGGAATTGAAAGTTTTTCACGCCCCCATTCTTGGAATAAGCTCGAAAGTATCCTAAAATGAGGAATTGAAAGCTAGTTTACCCCGCTTGAACCGTTTAACCGCCCTATGTATCCTAAAATGAGGAATTGAAAGTACTCGCACCTTTCGGCGTAAGTTTCACAGTCCCGTGTATGTATCCTAAAATGAGGAATTGAAAGTTGAAAGCGATAGATTGATAGTTCACTTTCTTAAACGCGTATCCTAAAATGAGGAATTGAAAGATTGGGGTTGAAGGTTAAAAACGGCTCTAAGTGTAGTATCCTAAAATGAGGAATTGAAAGAAGTGTATAGTTGAGGATGAAGGGTTCAACGATAACACGTATCCTAAAATGAGGAATTGAAAGTATGTAGCGGTACATCCCTGTGACCTCGGCACCGGTATCCTAAAATGAGGAATTGAAAGACAACCTCGTATGCGATAGCGTTCACTAAGCCAAGCGTATCCTAAAATGAGGAATTGAAAGATCAACCAATTCAAAGCATTAATAACAAGATTAACTAAGTCGGTATCCTAAAATGAGGAATTGAAAGAGCGGTAACCCCGTTACAACCGCCTTCGTCGTGGGTGGTATCCTAAAATGAGGAATTGAAAGTCCACCCAACATCCTTTTTAACACCATTCATAACTGGTATCCTAAAATGAGGAATTGAAAGTTAAGTGAAGGATACGACACTAATCCGATGTATCGGCTTGTATCCTAAAATGAGGAATTGAAAGCCTATTGAACCTACATTAGTAGCTGGGTTTTGAGTTGTGTATCCTAAAATGAGGAATTGAAAGTTACTGGTAGCCGTAGAGGGGTATATGGCTTTCAGCAGGTATCCTAAAATGAGGAATTGAAAGCCTTTAAGTAGTGCGACCCAAATCGACCCTGTTTTTTCTTGTATCCTAAAATGAGGAATTGAAAGTTGTATAGCTCAGTCCAGAAGCCGATAACTGAGCTATCACGTATCCTAAAATGAGGAATTGAAAGTAAGAGCTCGAGGAATGGATTATCTTCCTCATCTCCCCCCGTATCCTAAAATGAGGAATTGAAAGTAAAGTGGTTGAAGGTTTTAACGATTTAGGGTTTTCTTTCCGTATCCTAAAATGAGGAATTGAAAGTATATCATAGGCATATTTAGTTCTATCCTTTACATTCTTCGTATCCTAAAATGAGGAATTGAAAGCTAATTTACCTCGTTTAAACCGCTTAACCGCCCTATTGTGTATCCTAAAATGAGGAATTGAAAGGCTGTCTTCTGTCATCTAACGCCTCATCGAATCGAACAAGTATCCTAAAATGAGGAATTGAAAGAGTATATCCGTATGGTGCATGTATTCCTGAACGTATGTATCCTAAAATGAGGAATTGAAAGAGCGGGAGGAGAAGCCTCTCGCTACTGAGGATAAGGTATCCTAAAATGAGGAATTGAAAGACATTAAAGAAAAAATTATAGCCTTCATTAGGAGAGTATCCTAAAATGAGGAATTGAAAGTTGACTTGACACATAGTTTAGCACTATTTTACCCGCTTGGTATCCTAAAATGAGGAATTGAAAGGTGTACCTCGAAATACTAGGTGAATAGTTGTCTTGTATCCTAAAATGAGGAATTGAAAGCTAAACGTTAGTGAATGTGTTGGGAGAAGCTTAACGTACCAGTATCCTAAAATGAGGAATTGAAAGTAGAGGGGGCGCATGAGTATGGCTCGGGTTCCTCACAGCTGTATCCTAAAATGAGGAATTGAAAGCTTGTATACCGCTTAGTTACACTCATACCCATCACTCGTATCCTAAAATGAGGAATTGAAAGAACAGTTTACACTCTAAGTCATCCATTAGTAGCCTTTTCCGTATCCTAAAATGAGGAATTGAAAGTTGTTTCTGTTTTTCGTGGAGTTTACTCATTATGAGGTATCCTAAAATGAGGAATTGAAAGGTGTCATACCAGCGCGCCTAGGCCGTGGGTAACTCGTATCCTAAAATGAGGAATTGAAAGTTAGTGGCGACGAGCTCCTAGTCGAATTCGACAGTGACGGGTATCCTAAAATGAGGAATTGAAAGTTGCCCTCACCCTCATACGATTCGGCGTAAAACACGTATCCTAAAATGAGGAATTGAAAGGTGGAGCCCCGTCAGAAAGCACTAGTTAGAGCTCTTCTTTGTATCCTAAAATGAGGAATTGAAAGACATCTCTAACGCGTTCTCTCTTTCAATGATAACACCCCGTATCCTAAAATGAGGAATTGAAAGTATTTATGCGGATGGCTTCCCCGTGATACTATATGTATCCTAAAATGAGGAATTGAAAGGAAACCCTCATCCCGGTGAAAACGAGACCCCCTACAAGTATCCTAAAATGAGGAATTGAAAGCTTCTGCACTGCAATGTATCTCGTACTGAGGGTCATCGGTATCCTAAAATGAGGAATTGAAAGAGGTTCCCTTTAAGCGCCAGCTCAAGACTCTTGCTCACGTATCCTAAAATGAGGAATTGAAAGTCAATTTTCATTTCTTTTTTCTCTTCTTCCTTTAGCGTCTTGTATCCTAAAATGAGGAATTGAAAGTAACCCTTGCTAACGAGAGTAGGGCTGGCACGTGTATCCTAAAATGAGGAATTGAAAGGCATCAAGTAACCTTGTTTCCGTGAAGGCCGCTATCAGGTATCCTAAAATGAGGAATTGAAAGAAAGGCATGAACCACACTTCAGTCCCTATGTCCGAGTATCCTAAAATGAGGAATTGAAAGACCAGTTCACCACGCTTTAACGTTGCGTCGCCAAACTTTCCGTATCCTAAAATGAGGAATTGAAAGATTTACAGACGGAGCACACGACAAGAGTCACCGTAATACCGGTATCCTAAAATGAGGAATTGAAAGTCAAGCTCAAAGAAAGGATTGTCGTGAATATATTGATAGTATCCTAAAATGAGGAATTGAAAGTTATATGTCTGAGCGCCTGTTTCACGTGGTTGACCAGTATCCTAAAATGAGGAATTGAAAGTAGGTGCATTCGGGGAAGGCACATTTAAACATGTTACCTTCCTGTATCCTAAAATGAGGAATTGAAAGTCACTGAGGATTTTACCCTCTTCTAGTCGCTTGAGTAACTGTATCCTAAAATGAGGAATTGAAAGAAACCAAGATTTCATTCGTTTCCTCATTATAGCTTAGTGAGTATCCTAAAATGAGGAATTGAAAGATATCATATTATTTGTTAGTGGTTGAAGTGCGTAGCAGGAGTATCCTAAAATGAGGAATTGAAAGTTTTTCACACCCCAAAAGCGTTTAACCGCGTTTTTTCGTGTATCCTAAAATGAGGAATTGAAAGCAGGACAGTGATAAAGGTAACACCTCAATACGCTTTGATAGGTATCCTAAAATGAGGAATTGAAAGTCTTTTACGTCTTCCTTCTCCTTCTCATCAACCAGTATCCTAAAATGAGGAATTGAAAGCTGTGCTATTTTCACCGCATAAGAACCCCCGATTCCGAGTATCCTAAAATGAGGAATTGAAAGATATGTTGGTTCAACACCAAAAGCCTTTTTAATAAGATTATGTATCCTAAAATGAGGAATTGAAAGGCTGTTTTATTTCCTCTGAATGCCTCTTCATTTCGTATTTCGGTATCCTAAAATGAGGAATTGAAAGGGGTGAGGGCTGCCGTCAGCCAGCCTATTGTGGCCCGTATCCTAAAATGAGGAATTGAAAGGGAAGTTGTGGTGGGTTATCATGCCGAGGAGATATGGTATCCTAAAATGAGGAATTGAAAGAGCTATGAAGGTGGAATTTGACATAGAGCCTCACCTGTTCGGTATCCTAAAATGAGGAATTGAAAGTTTGAAGGTGGTAGCATATACGGTACAAACGCGGTTTTCTTGTATCCTAAAATGAGGAATTGAAAGTCAGCACTCAGGGCGAACGCTTCAACCCACTTTGGAACCTGTATCCTAAAATGAGGAATTGAAAGCTTGAATACAACACCTGTGTTTCCGCTGATTGCATAGCGTATCCTAAAATGAGGAATTGAAAGGGTATTTCAGACATGGTTTTCACCTTTGGCCGCTGGGGGCTGTATCCTAAAATGAGGAATTGAAAGTAATACAAATCAGTTAAGGCTCTAACCGATGTCTGCTCGTATCCTAAAATGAGGAATTGAAAGTAATGGTAATAGTGCAGGTCAATTATCCTATGGTTCTATGGTATCCTAAAATGAGGAATTGAAAGGGGCTCACAGCCTCAACGTAGGCTTCCTGGGCACTCGTATCCTAAAATGAGGAATTGAAAGTAGGATCAGGTGCAAACAGAGGGGACTGGAACCCGTCTAGTATCCTAAAATGAGGAATTGAAAGCTCCAACCGCTAATATTTCACTCATACCCACTCAAAAAGTATCCTAAAATGAGGAATTGAAAGGTCGACAGCGGTTGTAACGCTGAGGAGCTCGATTTGGTTGGTATCCTAAAATGAGGAATTGAAAGCCTCGTAGCCTATCGTTGAAACCACACCGGCGCCGTTACCGGTATCCTAAAATGAGGAATTGAAAGATGAGAAACTGATTGAAATAATCGAGAAAGTCAAAGCCGTATCCTAAAATGAGGAATTGAAAGTGTCGACATGGGTTTTCCCACCTGTTTTGGCGCGCTTAGTATCCTAAAATGAGGAATTGAAAGTCACGTCTTCGCCGTATATCAGCGCCGTACCCGTATCAGTATCCTAAAATGAGGAATTGAAAGGTAATACGTCAGCTGATTCCGAATCTGAAACGCGCCGAGTATCCTAAAATGAGGAATTGAAAGAGACGCAGAGTCACCTGAGAAGGAAGCTTTAAATATTTTGTATCCTAAAATGAGGAATTGAAAGATTTTGGAGAAGTCCGTCCTCACAGGGTCAGCAGTGTACTGTATCCTAAAATGAGGAATTGAAAGTTTATAGTCACTGGCCAACCTAAACAATTCGACGACCTGTATCCTAAAATGAGGAATTGAAAGACTACTATCCACTCGAGTTTTCACCCTACAAGGCGGTCTAGTATCCTAAAATGAGGAATTGAAAGAGAAAGAGGAAGCTGAGAAGAGGGTTAAGGGGTGGAGTATCCTAAAATGAGGAATTGAAAGAGTTTAACAGCCACAACGTTGAACCCAAACACATCACAGGTATCCTAAAATGAGGAATTGAAAGAACTGGTCGACTCCTGGGTGCCAGCACATCCCCCCAGTATCCTAAAATGAGGAATTGAAAGAAAGCTGTGAAAACGGGTTTGGTGGCCCACCCCACCGTCTTGTATCCTAAAATGAGGAATTGAAAGAACACTAGGTACCTCAACCTGCCAGCACTGTAGACGGGTATCCTAAAATGAGGAATTGAAAGCGGAGCAACTCTACAAGGCCTGGAAAACACAGGGCTACGGGTATCCTAAAATGAGGAATTGAAAGCACTTACGATGAGGCTCTCACGTTGATTGAGCGCGCCTCGTATCCTAAAATGAGGAATTGAAAGCAAGAAGGTTTGGAGCGCTTCTAAGGCAAATTCTTGTATCCTAAAATGAGGAATTGAAAGCCCGGTGCCCTAGGGTGTCAGCCCCTTTCCCTTCGGACGTGTATCCTAAAATGAGGAATTGAAAGTGAACGCTGAGGTGATACGCAGAGCCCTGGAGGAGGGTGTATCCTAAAATGAGGAATTGAAAGCCGTCGTCGTTTACTTTCACGTAATAAACACGTGTTTTGGTATCCTAAAATGAGGAATTGAAAGCGATAACTGATAACTCCATAAACGCACCTGTGTACCGAGGTATCCTAAAATGAGGAATTGAAAGCCATAGACGCGCTTAGCCTCACCCGTATGGTGAGTTGCCTCGTATCCTAAAATGAGGAATTGAAAGACAAACTTTAACTCTTTTTTCCCCTCCAAAGGTCGTATCCTAAAATGAGGAATTGAAAGAGTAGTTCGCCAGGAATATTTTGACGACTTTCCTCCTAGGTATCCTAAAATGAGGAATTGAAAGAAGATATTCACGTTGCCCCCAGAGTCTTCACTCATCTCGTGTATCCTAAAATGAGGAATTGAAAGGCTTTCCCCTTCGCATTTTTCTTCTCATCCAGCGCGTATCCTAAAATGAGGAATTGAAAGACTCTTCCAAACGGTAATAGAGGTACCCTAGTTGTGGTATCCTAAAATGAGGAATTGAAAGTTTTTCACCTAGTCGGTGGTGCTTGGTAGGAAGAGGTATCCTAAAATGAGGAATTGAAAGGCTGTGGACACACTCAGATAAACATCACTCGCACCCGTATCCTAAAATGAGGAATTGAAAGTTAGGCACACCGTTAATATTGACCTGTACTTCCCCTAATGTATCCTAAAATGAGGAATTGAAAGACGTAATCAAGCGCTGCGGGAAGTGCAAGAAGAGGTACTGTATCCTAAAATGAGGAATTGAAAGACAGATCAACCCCTCGGGTTCACCCACTGTCTCCAGTTTAGTATCCTAAAATGAGGAATTGAAAGTCAAGTGCCTCGACCGAAGGGCATGAGCGGTTGTATAGGTATCCTAAAATGAGGAATTGAAAGATAGCTGAATCGAACTTTCCCTTTAATGAAGACAACCCCGTATCCTAAAATGAGGAATTGAAAGCTATCACTCGCGGTGAGTGCATAGATGCCAACGAAAACGTATCCTAAAATGAGGAATTGAAAGATGAGAGTAGTGCGCTTGGTTACTTACAACGCGGATACTACATGTATCCTAAAATGAGGAATTGAAAGACAACTGTTACGGTCTCAGTTAGGTCTCCTTCAGCCACAAGTATCCTAAAATGAGGAATTGAAAGCACGCGTGCACAAAGAAGTGCACACAGCACGCGCATGTAAGTATCCTAAAATGAGGAATTGAAAGAATACCTATTAAACGATTTTTCGTTTACTATTAGTTAATAGGTATCCTAAAATGAGGAATTGAAAGGAAGGATGGTGAAGTGAATGAGTTATATGCAGAGAGTATCCTAAAATGAGGAATTGAAAGAGTAATTCATGGGATGCTACCGCTGAATATGGAAGTATCCTAAAATGAGGAATTGAAAGATGAATTTCCTTAAAAAAATTTGCCAACGTAACGTGAGTATCCTAAAATGAGGAATTGAAAGTAAATACCCAAAATATGGTGTTGAAGCAATAAAGCGTATCCTAAAATGAGGAATTGAAAGTGAACGGGAAAGGCAAACTAGAGCATGGACTACTACTAGTATCCTAAAATGAGGAATTGAAAGTTTTCATTGTTGCATACTCGTGGTCAGGTTCACCATGTATCCTAAAATGAGGAATTGAAAGCTTACAACACTGAGTTCGGAGAGGTCAGAGTGTACGTTTTGTATCCTAAAATGAGGAATTGAAAGCAATCGTAACCGTCGCTAATATAAACCACTCGACAGTATCCTAAAATGAGGAATTGAAAGAATAATGAAGGCGGTAATCCTTTTGCGTAATGTATTTATGTATCCTAAAATGAGGAATTGAAAGGCTATTTTCGCCCTCACCTGTTGCACCACTTCCTTCTGTATCCTAAAATGAGGAATTGAAAGATTTGTTTTCACAGCCAAAAAACCATCATCATCCATTATGGTATCCTAAAATGAGGAATTGAAAGTGGTTGAATATCCGCATACTATTACGCACACTAAATAGGTAGTATCCTAAAATGAGGAATTGAAAGGTGAACCGCGCTATCGACGGGGAATATAGATTTTCGTATGTATCCTAAAATGAGGAATTGAAAGAGTGTTTTATAGCAGGTTTTGGGTTCACAATCACAGTAGGTATCCTAAAATGAGGAATTGAAAGAACACTTTTCAGACAAATGACGGTTTTAGCCTTACACAGTATCCTAAAATGAGGAATTGAAAGGTTATTGGTGGTTTATTGTTTTTGGTATTCCGTGGGTATGGTATCCTAAAATGAGGAATTGAAAGTTCATAACTTCATTCATTATGGCAACAACAATAGGCGTATCCTAAAATGAGGAATTGAAAGATAAGCGTAGTAAAGTCAACCAAACTCATCTTTTACTGTATCCTAAAATGAGGAATTGAAAGTACCCGTGAGTTGAGGATAGAGTTTAGAGCTCTCCGTATCCTAAAATGAGGAATTGAAAGAGTTGTCCACCAAAACTATTAAGGCGTGTAAGCGATTACGGTATCCTAAAATGAGGAATTGAAAGGCGTTCTTAATAGAAATCTCAAGCTGAAGCCTAACGTACTGTATCCTAAAATGAGGAATTGAAAGGTGGAGTTCGGTTTATCCCTATTAAATGGATAAGAGGTATCCTAAAATGAGGAATTGAAAGACGTGGGCGACTATTACTATGTGGACGCGAACCCAGCGTATCCTAAAATGAGGAATTGAAAGAAAATCTCAACATCACTACGCGCACAAGCCTCAGACGTATCCTAAAATGAGGAATTGAAAGGCAATAATGTAGGCGTAACGCTTAGCATGTATTCTTGGTATCCTAAAATGAGGAATTGAAAGTTATAGCTGGTTTCATACAGACAAATAGTATTACTAAGGTATCCTAAAATGAGGAATTGAAAGAATAAGACGTGTATCCTGCTACGCACTTTCACCACTAACACGTATCCTAAAATGAGGAATTGAAAGTAAACAGGCTGGCTCGCGTTGCGGTTCTGGGTTTGTATCCTAAAATGAGGAATTGAAAGTGTGTAGTCTGCAGAACAGAGGCACTAGTAACCAAAAGTGTATCCTAAAATGAGGAATTGAAAGGAGTGTAGGAACCCCAAACACTGTGAGTATGAATGGTAGTGTATCCTAAAATGAGGAATTGAAAGGGAAGTAGCTCCTCGCGTTTGTGAGTTGCTGTTGGGCGTATCCTAAAATGAGGAATTGAAAGATTCTATACCAACCGATGTGAACAGTTCACAAACTGTATAGTATCCTAAAATGAGGAATTGAAAGCCAGTAGCGCCATTCTATTCACGCACTCGATAAACCAGGTATCCTAAAATGAGGAATTGAAAGAGGCATATATTGAACCCAGGTCTTCCATAGAAAGCTTCTCCGTATCCTAAAATGAGGAATTGAAAGTACCACGTAAGTGGTGGGGGTGACATCTATGTATATCTGTATCCTAAAATGAGGAATTGAAAGCAACATAAATATTTCTATTGGTATAGCTCATGTTCTTGTGTATCCTAAAATGAGGAATTGAAAGAAATACTCAGAAAGGAAACTCGAAATCCACATCTCCACGCGTATCCTAAAATGAGGAATTGAAAGGTAGGTGGTTATGTGTTTTCTCAGCCGATATTGATAATCGTATCCTAAAATGAGGAATTGAAAGAAACCACCTAACCGGCATAGTAGATTATTACGTAAACAGGTATCCTAAAATGAGGAATTGAAAGTCTTGGATTATCAAAAACTTGACGCGCCTGTATACTGTATCCTAAAATGAGGAATTGAAAGTTTAGCAAAGTCTTGGGGCACGCTACTTAAAGTAGCGTATCCTAAAATGAGGAATTGAAAGCGCCAATAATACGCCTAACACAACCATAAATGTTAGTATCCTAAAATGAGGAATTGAAAGCCTTCGAGATCATAGAGGAGGATGGGAGAACCAGGGTATCCTAAAATGAGGAATTGAAAGTATCCACCCCTACTCTCGGACACACCGTGCTTATAGTATCCTAAAATGAGGAATTGAAAGGTGCCTGTGCCTGTCTCCTAAGTTCCTCTGGTAGGTATCCTAAAATGAGGAATTGAAAGTCTTATTAATCATATCATACCCCAAGATAGCCTCAGACAAGTATCCTAAAATGAGGAATTGAAAGTATTCTACCCATTAAGTTATCTATCTGTGTTAGTGTGAGTATCCTAAAATGAGGAATTGAAAGACATCACTAGATACAACAGCAACATCCCAAGGCATAATGTATCCTAAAATGAGGAATTGAAAGTCCTAAGTATTATTCGGGTTATCCGCCACATCAAGTATCCTAAAATGAGGAATTGAAAGCATCCTACGTTGGTTATCAACGTCTTTATGCCCCATGCGTATGTATCCTAAAATGAGGAATTGAAAGTGGTCGAACACAGCCATCTCTAGAAGTGTTTTCCCCTCTGTATCCTAAAATGAGGAATTGAAAGTTAGTGTACAGCTTATCACCCACCCTAGGTTTCATGTGCGTATCCTAAAATGAGGAATTGAAAGCTTGACTGTTCTACTTGTTCTCGTTCTTGTTCGTTTGTATCCTAAAATGAGGAATTGAAAGAAGTAACGGTTCGCTGAACTCTCTCATGTCATTCGAGTATCCTAAAATGAGGAATTGAAAGCCTATGCCGTTTAGGATATATTCTCCATGTGGACCGTGTGTATCCTAAAATGAGGAATTGAAAGAAGTTGGAAGAGAAATTCGAGTTATTTTACAAATATAAGTATCCTAAAATGAGGAATAGAAAGAACAACGTTTACTAAATCCGCTACTACTTCACCAAAGCGTATCCTAAAATGAGGAATTGAAAGATGGCATAGTTGTAACTTCGCCTATGGCACCGACTATGGTATCCTAAAATGAGGAATTGAAAGCTGACTTTCTCCACACTAAACCCAGAAAAAACTACACGTATCCTAAAATGAGGAATTGAAAGGATTTCTTAACACGCATACGTTCTTCAATGAGCTGAGTATCCTAAAATGAGGAATTGAAAGAGGGATGAGATGCATGCTATCGTTAAAATTAAACGTATCCTAAAATGAGGAATTGAAAGATAGTAGTCTCAGTATCCAGAACTATACGAATATTTAGGTTAGTATCCTAAAATGAGGAATTGAAAGGCTATACCATAAGCGCCAATTATACTTATAATCGCGTATCCTAAAATGAGGAATTGAAAGATATTAGGAACATAAGCAATGCGAACAGCATCAAGAAGTATCCTAAAATGAGGAATTGAAAGCTGTGAAGAGTGGTGGTGTGCGTGTCGTTGATTGACTTCTCGTATCCTAAAATGAGGAATTGAAAGATGGGAACAGGATGTATGGTTCAAGGGACTTATCGGAGTATCCTAAAATGAGGAATTGAAAGCCTGTATAGTTCTTTTCCGCCATATTTACTAACTTATGTATCCTAAAATGAGGAATTGAAAGACACATCCGTAGAAATCTGCGAAAAGAACTTCGCGTATCCTAAAATGAGGAATTGAAAGATCGATCAACCATACCCAAAATAAGCTAAAACCTCTGTATCCTAAAATGAGGAATTGAAAGACGGTAGAGTAACCAACCCCCGTCAATTTTACATTCCCCTGGTATCCTAAAATGAGGAATTGAAAGCCTACACAACACTGAGGACACCCCACCACATCCCGTATCCTAAAATGAGGAATTGAAAGTAGCCACGGGTGTCGGCGCACCCGAAACCGTGGATGGTATCCTAAAATGAGGAATTGAAAGACCATAACTTTTCTTCCCCCCACTCTCTAAAAAACGTATCCTAAAATGAGGAATTGAAAGAAAAGCTGGGCTACACTAGCGTGGTCGTAATCGAGTATCCTAAAATGAGGAATTGAAAGTAATCATCTTCATCGCAGTATCTAAATCATCCGTGTATCCTAAAATGAGGAATTGAAAGTATATGAAACATGGGTTGCACCCTCTTTTCGACTCGCATTGTATCCTAAAATGAGGAATTGAAAGTTGACGGCCATCACGAAGAACCCGAAATTCGGTTTTTCGTGTATCCTAAAATGAGGAATTGAAAGTACCACTTAGCGGGTATTTGCCTTAGCTCGTCTTGACTGGTATCCTAAAATGAGGAATTGAAAGGATAAGTGCTCTGTCGAGGGGTGCAACCGCAGGGTTTACGTATCCTAAAATGAGGAATTGAAAGCTGCATTTCCCCCGCCTTCGTCAAAGCGATTTGGTATCCTAAAATGAGGAATTGAAAGTTTACCGCCTACTGGTTGCACCACTAGTTCACAGTGTGTATCCTAAAATGAGGAATTGAAAGCGAAGAGTGCCCAGGAAGCCTACGTGGAGGCTGTGAGTATCCTAAAATGAGGAATTGAAAGTGCTCAGAGCAGTGCGCCACCTCCTCACATATCGCCGAGTATCCTAAAATGAGGAATTGAAAGGAAAACGCCCCAAGTTTTCGGAAAAAATTTCCTCAGTATCCTAAAATGAGGAATTGAAAGAGAAGACTTCACCTTCTGCCAAGCGGGGAGAAAACTGTATCCTAAAATGAGGAATTGAAAGCCTCATTCATGAAGCTCTACCTTGTCTTTGCGCACTTTGTATCCTAAAATGAGGAATTGAAAGGGGTGGAGAACACGTAGAGCACATCGAAGTTCCAAGTATCCTAAAATGAGGAATTGAAAGTTCACAGTTGAGGGTACGGCGGAGGTCTTCCTCTAGTATCCTAAAATGAGGAATTGAAAGTGGAGTTCGTCCAATTTTACCATCGGCTCGGGTTAAAGTATCCTAAAATGAGGAATTGAAAGAAAGTTAAAGTTCTGCCTAAACCCAAACAAGCTAAGTATCCTAAAATGAGGAATTGAAAGTATGATAATTGAATGGTTTGTGTTCGCGTTGCTCTTGTATCCTAAAATGAGGAATTGAAAGTTAGCATTTACTCAAGCGGGTAAAATAGTGCTGAAATATGTGTATCCTAAAATGAGGAATTGAAAGTGTCTGTTCAATTTGTGTTACTTCAACTAGTGCGTTTCGTATCCTAAAATGAGGAATTGAAAGTATGGATTTCCTTTCGGGCGGGATTGGAACTGCGAGGTATCCTAAAATGAGGAATTGAAAGATGTCTGTTTACTCTCAACTTTTTGACGCCTAAAATGTATCCTAAAATGAGGAATTGAAAGTGACCTTAGAAGTGCATAATAAGTTCGTCTGATTTCACCGTATCCTAAAATGAGGAATTGAAAGTTTGCAGTGCCGATGGGTTCGTAGTGGCCACACTGGTTTGTATCCTAAAATGAGGAATTGAAAGTAAGCCTTAGAAGGGTTGGGTTATTAACAGTGTATTGTATCCTAAAATGAGGAATTGAAAGGGTTGGTAATACCCATAGTCGGTTGACGTCGGATAGTATCCTAAAATGAGGAATTGAAAGTGAACCATAACAACTACGCCGAACCCTAGCAGTGCTTCACGTATCCTAAAATGAGGAATTGAAAGTCTCCTTCAAGCTCAACATTCTCGATTTTTGGCTCCTGTATCCTAAAATGAGGAATTGAAAGTCACTGGTTATTATATTGCGCACTTCGTCAAGCGCTACATGTATCCTAAAATGAGGAATTAAAAGAGCTGAGAGAGTTCTAGAGTTCTTGAAGAAAACCCAGTATCCTAAAATGAGGAATTGAAAGTTCCTGCGTCATGTTTTGGTCGATATCCGCTATCGTATCCTAAAATGAGGAATTGAAAGATTCAGACACTGACCAGCAACACGGAGTTTGAAGCTCAAGTATCCTAAAATGAGGAATTGAAAGACTAATTCATCTAATTCGGCTATCGTGGTTCTCTTGAACCGGTATCCTAAAATGAGGAATTGAAAGACACTGCAACACAAAACCACCATACTCATCACGCCCCGTATCCTAAAATGAGGAATTGAAAGTATCCGACACAACTTGTTGCAATTTCTCGGTCGCTAGTATCCTAAAATGAGGAATTGAAAGGTATTATTAACAAAAGGGTCCTTCGTGATGTAGAGAAACTTGTATCCTAAAATGAGGAATTGAAAGAAGTGGTCGTAGTACCATTTAACAGCCTGGCTAATGGCTTGTATCCTAAAATGAGGAATTGAAAGAGGTTCATTAAAAAGTTCCTTTTCGGATTTCGGGGGTATCCTAAAATGAGGAATTGAAAGTCAACACTCGCGCTGCGCCCCCGCCTCGAGGTGGGCGTTAGTATCCTAAAATGAGGAATTGAAAGAGGAAGGCGACTGTCCAATACACGGATATGATTCGGTATCCTAAAATGAGTAATTGAAAGGCTTGATCCAGTGGGTGGACAGATGCGCGGAGCTCAAAGTATCCTAAAATGAGGAATTGAAAGACGTCCTCTCCCGTGACGTAGTGTTTGAAGCGGAGGGGCTGTATCCTAAAATGAGGAATTGAAAGCCGGCGGGCACATTATACGCCGAGATCGAGCCGAGTGTGGTATCCTAAAATGAGGAATTGAAAGAGAACCACTCGGACTGGTATATGACTGGAAACTCGGCGTAGTATCCTAAAATGAGGAATTGAAAGGACAATACCCCAAAACGCAGAAAACCATTTACCAGGCGGTATCCTAAAATGAGGAATTGAAAGCATTAGTTTCGTTCGGTTTTGCTCCACTTTTTACATATTGGTATCCTAAAATGAGGAATTGAAAGGACACCAAAGCTCTATCCCTTCCGCTCTCATTCTTTCGACCGGTATCCTAAAATGAGGAATTGAAAGTTGGTATGACTTCATTAACAATCATACGACTTTAGAGGTGGGTATCCTAAAATGATGAATTGAAAGTTCAAACCCTGGTTTAGGTTTTTCTCCATTTTTTCCACCTGTATCCTAAAATGATGAATTGAAAGAGGTTTACGCTAACTATACTACTATTCTTGATAATGGTGGGTATCCTAAAATGAGGAATTGAAAGACGGGTTGACGAATTTCTTGGTTAAAGAACCTTAGACTTTCGTATCCTAAAATGAGGAATTGAAAGAGCTTATCACCTGTGAACCTAGCCATCGCTGGTGAATGTATCCTAAAATGAGGAATTAAAAGTTAGCCGTTGGGGTTCCAAAAAGCCATATCAACGTGTATC
>Ga0208549_100569_pt1 | contig 15297 bp, 14 predicted proteins | sample BED_host_MetaG_FD_187135 | JGI IMG/M metagenome (GOLD analysis project Ga0208549, IMG submission 187135) | Hot spring microbial mat communities from Yellowstone National Park, Wyoming, USA - BED_host_MetaG (SPAdes) (version 2) | ecosystem: Environmental > Aquatic > Thermal springs > Hot (42-90C)... | reverse complement strand
TTGATCTTTCTGCTAGGCATATAGCCAACGATTGCAGTATCATCGATTTTGCAGTTCTTTCCAAGCTTTACGAATTCCTTATTCAATATCATAATTTTTCACTTCAACCTTCCTACCTTTCTCTATAGATTCTTCAACTGCTTCTAATATTGAAATGACTCTAATAGCTTGGTAAGCATTAGTTAAAGGCTCTTTGTTGAATTTAACGCAATTAATGAAATGCTCCACCTGTTTCATCAAAGGCTCCTCCTTTTCTATCCTTGGCATGTATAATTTACCCTTATAAATCTTACTTTGCTTTTTTATTAACTCTTCTTGCTTAATTTTCTCAATGTTGCTTTGATAAATTGACAAGGGCCATTCTTTATTCATGTCATCGAACTTTATCAAATATTTAGAAGTTGCAATATACCAGCTCCTAATCTTCTCTGCTGCATACCAGCTCGTAGTTATTGCGAATTGCATTTCAGGATATTCCAAATGAATATAAGCGTAATCGTGAATATTTTTATCTTTTTGCAGAAAGGTAGTAGCTGTTGCAGTAACATAAATTGGCACACTGTTGAACAAATAATCCAAAATGGCTATATCATGGGTTGCAAGATCCCAAGTACAGCTTGCATCTTGCCTTATGGGGCCTAAGCCTATTCTAATTGCTATTCCATAGAAAACTTTTCCTAGCTTTTTATTTTTAACTAATTTTCTCAAATATTGAACGGCAGGATGGTAGCAATATATATGACCAACCATTAGTATCGTTTTATTTTCTTTAGCGATTTTTACTAGTTCAAATGCTTCTCTAATATTCATTGTCAAAGGTTTCTCAACAAACAAATGCTTACCTTGCTCCAAAAATAACTTAGCTATTTTGTAATGAGTTGAAGCAGGTGTTGCTAAGAAAGCTACCTTAATATCTTCATCCTTAGCTATTTCCTCGTAGTCTAAAGTAGTTTTTACATAACTTGGAACATCCTTAAGCGCCTCAGGATTGCTATCGCAAACGTAACTTAATTTAACTCCTTCAATGTTCTGCAAAACTCTCAAATAATTCCTTCCCCAATAACCTAAACCTATAAGCGCTACGTTTATCATATATCTAAATACTTTTTATTAATTGCAATAATATTCAAATATTCTTTGTCATTAATGTTATTATATAATTTGTTTCCATTGTAGATATTAAAGTTGTCATCTATATTAAATGAGCTTAAAATTATTTGATATCAGTCTTTCTATTAAAGAAAAAGGTTCAAAACCTACAGCTTTCAAACCAAAAGGCCAAAACTCAAAAATAAGAACTTTCACTTTTTTAATCAGATCTTTCATTCCATCAAGAACTAATGGTTCTGAACCTTGAACGTCTATTTTAATTAGAGCGATATCTCCTTTAAAATCTAGAAAATAATCATCTAGACTTACCATATCGATTTCCAAGCATGTAATAGGAGAAGCACCAGCATCTTTATAAATTGTTGACATACCCATAAACTTATCTAAATAAAATTTTACCCTCGATTTTTTATTACCAACAGCACTTCTTTCAATAATGACATTTTTTAATTTTCTTGTTCTATGTTTTAAGATTAAAAAGTTTCTAGGATCCGGTTCAAAAGCATATACTTTTCCCTTTTGACCAACTAACTTGCTCAGAAATATTGTATATTGGCCTTGATTCGCTCCAATATCTACTACTATATCTCCTTCTTTTATTAGAGTAGCCATTATTATTGGTAAAGGATATTCATAAATCATGTTCTTTAATTTAAAGTAGAAAATATATTTTGGGTCTACATAACTTATACAATTTTCAAAAAATCGATTATTTGTTATATATCTGAGCAAATATTTATATAACATAATTTTCTTAAGTATACATAATATCTTATCAAAGCTTAAGAATAAAAATGTTATTAACATAATTATTGAGTTAGTGTATTTATTATTGTTCTTGCTCTTGCTTCAGGGCTATGATATTTCATAACGAATTTTCTAGCTTCTTTACCTATTTTCAATGCGGTATCTGGATCTTCTGTGATATATTCTACATGTTGCTTTAATTCCCTTAAGTTATCAAAAAGGAAAGCATGCTTACCTTCTTTAAGATTATTCGGTATTAATGTCTTAGGTCTTCGAGAAATTAAGACCGAACCTGAATAAGGAATCTCCCAATATCTTACAGTATCAAAACCCATTCCGTAAGTGGAAACTGCGCAAAGTGATTGAGAAAATATTTTAAGATAAGTTTCATGCGGCAAACCTTTTCTATGCTCTGAACCAAGATAAACAAATGAATTCTTGAACTGCTTAAGAACCTTAGCTACACTTATTCTCTCTCTTAATATATGTATAGTGCTTAATTTATGCTTGATATTAAGACTTTTAGGCAAATTGACTATGTAAGAAACGTTAATCGTCTTAGAATCTGAAGGTTTAAAGTTAGGATTTTCAATGTAAGATAATGGTAGTGGTTTAAGCTTAGAAGAACGATACGCTTCTATCATCTCAGATAAGTTTAAATAATTAAACATATTTTTCATAGAGAAATAACTTAAATAGTATTTATATTGCGAAGTTAATAGAAATATTAAATTACTAAGTGATATATCATAAAACTCTCTTTTGAAATATGCTACAATTTTAGGATGAAAGAATAATTTATGAATTAACGGGTCATCAAACACGTCAATGAAAGCAATATTGTTAGCCTGTTCTAGAACGTATTTAACGTATGAAAAATTAGAAATAACAAAATCTCTAAATATTAAAATCACATCATATTCATCTAAAGGAAGAGATGTATCAAAATGAATGTTATTTTTTCCTAATAATTGGATAAATCCATCAATAAGCATTATTTCACCAAGCCCTCGAGCATTTGATAAGAATAATAACTTCATAAATGGGAATTGATCATTATCAATTGTCTTAATTTCGATAACATAAGCCTTTTCTCAAATAAAGTTGAAAATATATTACCTAAGCTGGTGTTAACTATAAACTTGTGATTTCAAAGAATATTAAAAACATATTCATTATAGTTTGTAAGATTTTGTTTACATGCATGAATGTAAAGATTTGTTAAGTATTTAACAAAAATCCTTATTTAATATCCATTTTCTGAAAGGTATTCTATTAATTTTTTTGCTACCTTCCTAATATCAAAATTATTAATCGCATATGTCCTCGCTTCTTTTGATATTTTATAAATTTGTTCCTTATTATTGTAAAGCTTATTTAATATACTAGGATATTCATCTATTCCTACAATAAAACCATTTATTCCATTTTTTATGTGTTCAGTAGGCCATGAATTAGGAGGAACTATTGGAATAATTCCCATTGCCATGTATTCTGCAAGTTTTATTAATCCACCTCGTATGGGGGAAGGAGAAACTATTCCTAGGTTTGCTAATTTTAAATATTTAGGTATGTCTTCTCTAGGAACAAATCCTGTAAAATAGAAGCTATTTGATAAACCCAATTTCTTAATGTTTATTTTCATCTCATTCAAATAAGGTCCATCTCCTACAATAAAAAACAATAATTCTTTTAGCAAATCCTTTGAAATATTTTCAGCTACATGAACTATATTATGCACACCTTTGGATTTTGAAATAGTACCTGAATAAATTATTACTAGTTTTTCTTTTGGAATCCCAAATTTCTCTCTATCGAAAGAATAAAGATCAGTATTAAACACATTAACACAATCAACTGAGTTATTTAATACGTAGACATTCCTTTTAGATAATCTCTTTAAGTAATTAGCTAATTCATTTGAAGCAGCAGTAACAATTGTAGCATTTTGAACAATTATAGAGGCTAGCGCTTCATGTAAGGTAGCAAAAATATTCTCATATGATTTATACCCCCAAAGATCTCCAAAATCCAATACAGTAGGGGTAAATTTTAATTTAAATATAAATTCGCACAATCCTTTAGTAATTGGCATTGGAAGCTGTAAATATACAAATTTGTATTTAGTTTTTTCTAAAGCATATTTAAAAGGCAAGAATGCATTTACTAAATGATTAATAATATTGTTATTGTATTTTTGTATTAGATTTGAAACATTAATTTTCTTAAGTTCTTTAACATGAAATTTTAAATGAGGTGTAGCTAACCAAACATCATATTTTAAGTAACTAAGACCTTCTGCTAAATTTATTGTTCTCCAGTGTCCACCACTACTCAAATAGTTAAATTGATCGTTTAACATCAGAACTCGTTTATTAAAGGATGACATTGAAGATACTAACAATCAATATAAAAGCTAAACTTACTCATAAAAATTGTCTTTCTTCAAATCTTTTATAAGCTAAAAAGTTAAAGATTGAAACTTGTGGTAAGGGAACAGGAGGAATTTTAAAAATATGCTTTGGAATTTGAACATAATAAGCATTGACTTCATTGCTTACATATTCTCCTTGCTTTGTTATCACATGCACTTCATGACCTTTTTTGCAAGTTCACGAGATAAATAATAAACCCTATTGCCTACACCTGAATGCTGATTTGAGACATAAGATATGAAAAGAATTTTAGACATTATTTGACAAAGAGATAATTATTATCCAAGATTCCACTTAGTATAAATCCTTCCTCTTTTAAAATTTTATAAAATTTTAAGATAGAATCATCATTGTATTCAATGATTACCATTTTTGTTATTTTTAGACAATTTCTTGCTCCTTCTAAGACTAGATCTTCAGCCCCTTCAACATCAATTTTAATTAGATCTATACTTCCTTCATTTATTATTTCATCCAAAGGTCTCATTTCTACTTCTACAAATTTCTTATAGTTGCGTTTAATTGAAGGTCTTCCGTAATGCCCTAGTTCATAAAATAATTTTATTTTTCCTTTTTCTTTACCTGCAGCTATGTTAAAGCTATTTATTTTAACATTATTCAGTTTTTCATTAATTTTTAATATTTTATAATTTCTTGGTAAAGGTTCAATTGCATATACTTTACAATACTTTGCGGCTCTAATAGAATAACCGCCAATATTTGCTCCAACATCAACGAATACTTTTGCATTTCTAATATGCTCTTTAAAGAAAATAAATGTTTGGGTTTCATGAAATAACCCCGCAAACAGATAGTCTAGAAGATGATTAACATAAAATTTGTACTTATCAGGAAATTCTAAGATTATGCTTTTTTCTAATGCTAATAATCTCAAAGATTTGCTTTCTATATATCCGCAATTAAATAAAGCATATTTTAAATCTTCAAGATCTCCCGCAAAACTTTCAATTAATTTTTTCTTAATATTATTTTCTAATTTCAAATATTCTAAATATGCAAACAAAGGTTTGACATTACCTCTAAGAATTGCTTCAATAATAGGTGGGACAAACAATTTTATCTGCCTATAAACCAGACTATTTTTTGTTGATAAGTTCATGATAACATGTTACCTCTTTAAAGTAAGTCCTACATCTGCAGAATCTATCCAAAACGCTTTAACTTCTTTTACAAAAATTTATTCGTGTATATCTTAACCGAAACCAATTGTTCCCCTTTATTTAATTTTCACCATATTAATCATGTTCAAATCTCATATGCCCATAGATGCGTAGAAAAAATGACAGAAAACTATCGGGATATTCAGACGCTTTATAAGCTTTTTCTTCAAGTTTTTAACCTCTAGAGAACTATCAACGACTTTATATTTCTCCGAAACTCTTGACTTTATACATTTTTTTATTCCTAATTTCGTTATAGAGTATTGGGTTTTTATAACTTATTATTTTCTATGCTATCAATTTAATACTTTTACTCTAGCGCATAAACTTCATAACTTTGTTCTCTTTAACCTATGCAATAATATCAAATCTTTTCCCGCCCCTTTTATATTCTGAATAGCTAATTCCTAAATAAACCATTATTACTTTCATGCTACATTCTTATAATTATTTTCGATATCACTTCTGCTCTTTTTTCTATGGTATGATATTCTATTGCTTTTCTATATCCTCGGTTAGCAATTTTAAGTCTTTCTTCTCCGTTATTTAAATAATACTCTACAAGTTCTAGCATTTCTCCACCCGACTTGGCTATTACAATTTCTTTATTTATCTCGAAGAGTTCATGAATTCCTTTGATTTCCGAGCTAATCAAAAAAGAACCACTTCCTAATATTTCAAAAAATCTAGAATTTATTGCTAGATAATCTTTTTCAACATCATCTCTTAGTATATTTATATTAATTTTACTTAAATTATATAGTATATTTAAAAAATTATACGGTATTTCTCCTATATATTTGCAAATTTTAATTATATTGCTCTTTCTCCATCCGTAACCTGCTAAATATAATCTTTGGCCGTATTTCACAATTATCGGTATTAAATATTTTTTATAATTATTAATTCTATTAGCAAGATTTGAGCCGGCAAAAAATATATCTAATTTCTTTTTATAGTAAAGGGGCTTAAATATCTCTGGATCAAATGCTAATGGTAACCACATACTTCTAACCCCTAGTTTTATTAAATGTTTTTCGCTAAATTTACTAGTAGTAAATATATAATCATAATTTTTAAATTCATCAAAAGAATGCTCACAAAAATAAATACCGTCCATATCCCATAACACTTTTTTTATATTCATTCTTTTACAAGCCTCAATAAAAGACCTACCAAAGTGAAAACTTGTAATTACAATATCTGGTTTTAAAATTTTTAAACTTCTTAAAATATTTGAAAATTCCCAATAATATTTAATTGGTTTAAATAATCTAATATTAATAAAATAGGAGCTCAATTTATTTGAATTGGTTAACTTATTTATATTTATCACATTTGTTTTAAAATTATACTTATTATTTAGAATCTTAGACAAAGGTAAAAGAAGCATATTTTGAACAGTGCCTGAAGTTACTACTAATATTTTAAACATAATTATTTTTAAGAACAAAAATAATTATATATTATCATTAGCTTTTTTCAGGAGAAAGACCAAATTATGCGAAAGCGAAGTTTCTGATAAAGAAATTAACTTACCTAACAAAGAATAGTTTATGCCTATAACCTTTTCAACCATTGAGTTATGTTTTTCGAAGAAATATGTCCATTCAGATAAATTGCCTATTCTAATATGTTTTAAATCAATCCTAGAATCTTTGTTATATTTTGTAGATACTCCAGGATTAGTCCATGGAAATTTGCCCATCAAAAATAGTAATCTGTTAGTTGCAGAGTGCATGTTAGGTGTCGTTATGATTATTCTTCCATTGGGCTTAAGTATTCTTTTCAATTTTGGCAATTTAGAATTCTTTAATCTTTTATACTTTGTAAAGATTTATTCTTAAGCATTTATAAAAATTGTTTTAGAGCGTCATACATTTTTTCTTTGACCTTTTCATATGAAAATAGTTCTATTGCCCTCTGTCTAGCTTTCTTAGCTTTATCAGTAACATCATCCATTTTATTTGATAATATTTTAAGCGCAATTGATGTAGCCTGTTCTATAAAATTTTTATTTGATAATATGTATGCTTCTTCATCAGAGAGTATTTCACGTAAGCATGCGAATTCGTTAGTTATTATGGGTCTAGCAGCATACATATAATCAACTAATTTATGCGGTATTGTCAAATACCAAGGAGGATAATGTACTATGAATAGTTCTGAAGAGGAGAGGATCTCATATATTTTGTTTCTTTTCAAATATGGTATTACTGTAGTATTTTTAAGTTTTGATACATTTACTCTAATTTGTGGTGTTCCAATAAAAATGAAATGTAAATTTTTATCATAATTTTGTAATAACTCAAATATTCTTATAATGGATTGATCGAATCTTCCTATATGACATATTATTCTATTACTCTCATTATACCTATTTCTAAGATTATAAGATATATCTTTAGGTAAGGCAACATTTGGAACTATGTTATATGATTTATAAAATAAATTAAATCTCTTAAAAATATACTTCTTTAGACTATTTGTAGGTAAGACTAGCGTATCAATTTTATTTAAAATTATTTTATAATACAAGTTATACAAAATATAATAATTATATTCAATACTATCTCCAGCAATTTCTAATACAATAGCTTGTTTGTATAATTTTTTTAACAGCAATATAAATGAAATTCGTGAAATTTCTCTTAAATAATATAATTTTACATTATCATATTTAAGTATCGCATGTAATACTTTACGTGGATTACTGTTCAAATTTATTATTTTAGTATATGTTATGTCATTCAAAATTCTGTATCTCATTATAGCATGCTCAAACGCTCCTGTCCATGTAGGATCAAAATAGGTTATATATGCAATACTCATGTTATATTTTCTTAGCTAGTATAGCAAATCCATTAGAAAGTGAAGGTGAGAATGAAAGAATATTATTTATTACATAATATATTTTATTTACGTATCTATTAGCAAATGGTGAGGAATATTTAATTGAAGATTGTCTAACTGGTATGAAATTATATATCCTCAAATGATCAAGAAGAGCATGGTATGTATATAATTTTACATGTCCAGCAGCATTATGTTCCCTAGGAGACAAACCTATTAATGAATCGCCTAACCTGTATTCCCATGAAATTTCATATTGAATAGGAACTAAACCTAGCATTAAAAGAATTCTATTAAGACAAGAAGCTAAATTTGGCGTAGAAATTAAAAAATAACCACCTTTTTTTATTACCCTACTTGCTTCAGATAATAAATTATCTGGGTTTGCTAAATGTTCAATAACCTCACAAGCTATTCCTAAATCAAAATATTCATCAGGATATGGTATTCTCTCATTATTAAGATCTAATATTAACAAGTCAATCATCTTAGGAATCTTTAGCTTAACCTCTTCATTAATTTCAACTACTACATAAATTGACGGTTTGAATAAATTAATTACTTTTTTAGCAAAAGTTCCATAACCCACACCAAATTCGATAATTTTTTCAATTTTAATTTTCATCAATGTTCTAAGCAAATTAAAGTTTACTTCATGAACATTCAAAGGTGAAGTAGTTTTAGGTAAATATAACTTAAGATTGTTCATTAATCTTAACAAACTGTTCAGCTATCCTTTCCCATGAAAATAGTTTAGCTCTGTTAAATGCAATTTCAGATTTTTCTCGATATAGTTCCTCATTTCTTAATAGTTCGATAATTGCATTAGCGAATCTTTCATGATTTATTTCATCTATTAGAATTCCTGCGTTACCTACCACTTCAGGTATGCTTGCTAGATTGAAAGCCACGATTGGTTTACCTAAAGCCATTGCTTCTAAGAATATTAATCCAAAGCCTTCAAGAACGCTTGCCGAAGCGAATATGTCGCAAGAAGCATAATATTTAGGCAGCTCTTCATCGCTAACAAATCCTGCGAAAATAACATCTTTTTCTAAATTCAATCTTTTTGTTAGATTGATTAAGTAATGTTTTAAAGAACCATCACCGACAATTACAAGTTTTACATCATTAATTTTTGACTTAACCAATGCAAAAGATTTTATTAGAAAATGAACTCCTTTATTTGGATGAAGATTTCCTACAAACAATATTTTTCTTTCATTGCCAAGTTTTTCATTAATATCTGAAGCATCAATATTTCTGTTAAATTTTTCCAAATCTACACCTTCTGGAATAATCTTTATTTTTTCCTTCGAGATTTTGAATAATTTTATGAATTGTTCAGTTGTGAATTTACTCGGTGCTACCCAATAGTCTGGCTTAGTTAATTTCCCATAAATATTTCCGAAAGGTACTGAGAGAGCATCTTTAAGGTTTACTATAGGCTGAACATGATGTAAAAGACTAATGCTTATAAAATTGCCATCTATCAAACTCAAAAACGGGAATGGCAAATTTATCAATAAGAGATCAGTATCCAGTAAATTTTTATTCAATGTAACGTTTAAAGAAAAAGTTAAAAAATTCAGCTCAAATACTCCACTTAGCTTTCCAAGTTTTCCTAAGATTGCTCTAAGATCTTTAAATCTATAAATTTCTATATCATCAAAATTGTGATAAGAAGTCCCGCCGTTCCAAAATGTAGTTATTATTGTAACCTTATGACCCAATTTTTTAAAACCTTTGCATAAGCCTTCAACATGCCTTTCGATTCCTGTATAAACCCCTCTTTTCGGATATGGAAAAACAGGTGTTATAATTGTAATTTTTACCATTATTTTAATAGGCTATTTTTGACCTTATTCATCGCTTCAAAATCTAGCCACTAAAATTTTATTTAAGCGTAAAAATTAAAGTAGCCCATTTATCAGCTATGGAATTCGATGATAGAAAAACTTCAGCAGCCCATCTTGAATTTCTTTGCATTTCTCTTAATAACTTTTTGTTACTTAAAATTACTTTTATGGAATTTAAGTAATCTTCAGGCTCAGGTTTGCATAAAAATCCGTTAAAACCGTCTTTAATTATTTCTTTATTAACAAAGGAATTCAATGTAATTATAGGTCTTCCACAGGCTAATATTTCGCTCTCTCCTAAACCTATCCCTTCTTGGCAGCTTATGAAAACATCAGCTTTATTTATGTAATCTGGTAACTTGTTTCTGGGAACCCAAGATAAAAACACTACATTGTTCTTATCAGCAAATTTATTTTTATACGAACCATCGCCAATTATCATGAACTTTAATTCAGGATGCTTTTTCATAGCAAGGTCAACAATTTCAAGCAATAAATCAACGCCTTTTTCTTTTTCCAGCCTTCCTAAAAAGCCAACAATATTTTCTTTTTCTTTAAAGATTGGCTTAAAGAATTCAGTATCAACAGCAACTGGAATGATTTCAATGTCTTTCTTCGTGTATCGTAGCATGCCCCTTTTTATTCGTGCATTTTGAGCTACGATTTTATCAGCTAATTTTAAAGCTATTTTTCCCGTAAGAATATTGTAACCCCAACTAATTGATGAGACTTTATAATTTCTATAAATACTCCATGGATATTCATTACCTTCATAAAAAATAATTTTCTTCTTAACAATTTTAGATATTATTGAGGGAATTATTAATTCCGCACGATCGTAAAATACAATTACTTTGGGTTTGCTTTTTATTATGATAAATGAGACTTGCATGGTATAAAATAATAGAGAAGCAATAATAGAAAAAATCTTATTGATTTTATTCATTTTAACGAAATCATAACAAGGAAAATAGACTTGCCTTATTTTCAAATTTCTATTTATATATATACTTTTTTTATATTTATACCTGAAAGAAGATATTAACGTTATTTTAAAGGTTTCAGATAACTTTTTTGCTATGTTTAAAGTATTTGTTTGTGCTCCTCCAAATCTTAATGGCTTGTAATCGCTTATACTCGATAAAACAAGCGTTATTTCCATATTTTCAAAGCGAGTTCTATTAAACTTCTCCATTTCTCCGCAACATTCTTCAAAGAGTATTCTTTAGCCTTATCTAGACTCATTTTCTTATATTCATTGAGCTTTTCTCTGTTTCTTGCAAGAAATTCCATAGCTTCAGCTAATTTCTCAACATTTTTTTGAGGAACTATAATACCTGCATCGCCTACCAGCTCAGGTAATGAGCCACAATCAGTAACTATAGCAGCTAAACCGTTGCTCATTCCTTCTAAAACGCTATAGCCAAACTGTTCTTCCCAATTTTTCATCTTTATTGAAGGATAAACTATTACATCGCTCATTTCTAAACATTTCTTTAATTCCTCTTCATTTACATAACCTTTGAAATCAACGAATTTTTTTAATCCGTTTTCTTCAGAGAATTTTTTTAAAGAATCAGTTATTATACCTTCACCGCATAAAATTAATCTTGCTTCATATCCTCTATCAATCAATTTCTTGAAAGCAACAATAAGATGGAATAATCCTTTTTCATAAACATGCCTACCTGCATATAAAAAAGTTACATCTCTATTTTCATTAATATTTTCTTTAATATAATAACCGCTTTCAGGAATTATAAAGATCTTATTTTCATTCACTTTCAACTCTTCAATTAATTTTATTTTCATTTTATTAGTTAGTACTACTACAAAGTTTGGAATTAAGTACAAAAATCTAAGTATGAATCTCTCAACTCTATTATATCTGATTGTAGGATTTAATGCAGAAATTACTATGAACGGTTTTCTTGTAATTTTACAATATACCCCAACTAAAATGCCCATTAACGAATGATAAAGATTGAGCACCACTACACTAGGCTTTATTTTTGAAAGACTAAATAAGACTGAGGGGTAAAATTGTATCAAAGATTTATCCCTAAATATTACCTTATGCCATATAACTTTAAATTTCACCTCTTTTTCGTTGATCAGTATTTCTTTAGGCGTTCCTTTGTATTTCAATTTCTCACTCCAATTCGGAACAAGTGCATATACGAGATAATATTTAGCTAGTTCATTCAATAAGTAACTTTGTCTTCTTTGAGAAAAGCTTACTCCTATAAATGCTACTCTAATGTGCAAATGTTAATTTATACCAATTCAATAGCAAAGCAATAGAAAACAATCTATTTGTATATTCATAAGATGGACGGTATTCAAAATATTTCTTTATCTCATTGTAATTCAGATTCAATTCTTTCATTAAATAATTTAACTCATCTATTTTATTTATAAAATCTTTATGATATTTCTTTAAAGATATGCTGAATCCAACTTTCTTTCTTAAAATAATATGTTTAGGTATTTTTAAATATTTAATAGCATATATTTTTAATAAGTATTTATCCATCCCATGATTTATCTTCATACTATTTTGAAGACTAAATATTTTCTGCATCAGGACATGATTTAAAAATGGTGCTCTTAGCTCTAATGAGTTTTTCATGCTAATTCTATCATCTTTATGCAAGAAATCATTAGACAATACTTTCTTAATAGTAACATATGAAGCGCTCTTATGCTCATCTCCTTTTTTAAGTATTTTTTCATATTCTTGAAAAGGATCTTCGAAGTTGTTTTTTATTATACTTTCTAATTCTTCTTTACTGAAATGAGAAAGTCTCAGCAATCTTTTATTTGCATTATCCAATGAATAGTATCTAAGATCTTCATATCGCTTCAAATCTTGAAATATCCCTGCTAAATTTTTATTTAAATGACCGCCTAAAGAAATTATCATATTTCTAATGAATTTAGGTAAGCTAAACCATTTGCTAAGCAAGTCATTTATATTTATCCAAGGATATCCCCAGAACATTTCATCCCCTCCTTCTCCTGTCAAAGCAACCGTTACTTCCTTCTTTATTTCTCTGCATATATAAAATGTTGGGATAATTGAAGGATCTGCTACAGGCTCATCTATTGCTAGAGTTATTTGATCAAAATCTTTCATGAAATCTGTTTTTACGTATATTGATTTATGATCGCTTTTTATTAAGTTCGCAACTTCTTCAGCAAATTTAACTTCTTCTTCTTCACCACTTGTAACGTGCATTGTTTTAAGCTTTGAATATTCTGAAGCAACTTTAGCTATAACGCTAGAATCAACGCCTCCACTTAGCAAAACTCCTAAAGGAACATCACTTATCAAAGTATTTTTAACTATATTTTTTAAGTTTGCATCAAGAATTTTCAATGCATTATCTAAATCCATGTCATCATTTTCTTCAAAATTTAAATCCCAGTAAGAATTGAAATTAGCTTTTTTATCTTTTAAAGAATATAAAATGTAGCTTGCAGGCTTTAATCTATAGACTTTTTTAATGAAACTTTCTTCTAAATGATTGTAAAAGAAAGTCAAGTAACTAGCTATTGCATTAGGATTAATTTCAGGCTTTTCGATGCAATTGATAATTGCTCTTAGCTCAGAGGCAAATATGAAGCTATCATTGACAAAAGTATAATACAAAGGCTTCTCTCCAAATCTGTCCCTTGCTATGAAAACAGTCTTTTCCTTTGAATCATATATTGCAAAAGCGAACATTCCAGTTATTTTTTCTAGCATTTTCTCCTTTTCTTCTTCCCATAAATGAACCAACACCTCTGTATCTGTATTTGTATAAAATTTATGTCTTGATTTCAGCTCGTTTCTTAATTCAACGAAGTTATAAATTTCTCCGTTGAAAACAACCCAAACTGTTTCATCTTCGTTATGAATAGGCTGGTCTCCAGTTTTTAAATCAATTATTCTTAATCTCCTAACGCCTAAGCCAACTTGATCATCAATATAATATCCTTCGCTATCAGGGCCTCGATGAATCAAACTATTGCACATTAATTTTAAAATGTACTTACTTGGTTCCCCTATTATTCCGCAGATTCCGCACATTGTGTTATTTCTCTATTTATTTTTGATCAATTTAAGTTATCTCTGTTTAGAATAATAAGACCATAATTGCCTAGTATTTTACCTAAAAGTTGCGATGATAATTTATAACTTGATAATAATTTAAAATTTATATATTCGGATATAATTTTCAATATTCTTCTTGTAGTTCTATTATATGTCAATAAGAAATGTGGTATTGAAAGTATATAATGAATTTCCATATTATAATCAGCAGGCAATGCTGATAAAATTTCATGCTCTGTTAATCGGCTAGGGATCTCACCATATTCTCTGGCGAACATTCCAAATTTGGTTATCAAACGTGTAATTAAAGACTTTAACGAATCTATTAAAAATACTTTATTAGCAACTCTTATGCTTTCTTTTATGCAGTTGGTTGGATTTGGAAGATGATGTAAAGTGTTCATTTCGAGGACGGTGTCAAAAGAATTATTCCTAAAGGGTAAATTCTCTGCATCAGCACACGCAACATCAATAAGATTAACACTTCTATAATTATCTTTTAAAATTTTTAAAGCGCTTATTGATATGTCTAATCCAACAACTAAATACCCGAGCTTTAATAAAAATTTAGTATCAGTATTGCCTGTCCCACAGCCAATATTTAATGTTATTCCATGATTATGAAATTTAGCTTCCTTAAGTTTTCTAACATATGTGTAAAATAAATGATTAGCCCAATCATCTAAAGCATCCGATTTATTATTTAGTTTTCTTACCCTAAGCGAATATTCCGAGTAAATTCGTTGTTTCTGTTTATACATTGCCATATATTACTTCTTCATATAATTTGTAATATTCTTCTACCATTCTTTCATAGCTATAATTTAAAGATTGCTTATGATTGTGTTCACCCATTTCTTTCATTAATTTAGGATTTTCTACGATCTCAATTATTCTTTCACTCATTTCCTTGTAATTTTCATGATTTACAATGAAGCCTCCTTCTTTTCCTATAAGCTCTTCAGCTATACCTACTGGTGTACTTATAATTGGTAGCTTGAAATATGCTGCTT
>Ga0208549_100568_pt1 | contig 15311 bp, 21 predicted proteins | sample BED_host_MetaG_FD_187135 | JGI IMG/M metagenome (GOLD analysis project Ga0208549, IMG submission 187135) | Hot spring microbial mat communities from Yellowstone National Park, Wyoming, USA - BED_host_MetaG (SPAdes) (version 2) | ecosystem: Environmental > Aquatic > Thermal springs > Hot (42-90C)... | reverse complement strand
AGTTGCTGTAAAATATACATTTTGTCCATTTGGATCTATTTCATTAAATAATGTTGGATTATTTACATATGCAAAACTATTACCAATATTAATACTTCCATTACATATTGCAATATCTTGTTGAAAAGGTACTGGTGTTGCTTGAGATTGAGTATTTGTTATAGTAACTTGATACCAACCCTGTGAATAAACAATTTTTGTTAACAGAATAAATACCAAAAATATGCCAAATAATTTAAGGAATTTTTTGATCATCTTCTACCAGATTGTACCTGTTGTATGGCCAATACATATATTCCAGCCACTACTATTACAAAGAATATTAACCATACATATGGGCTTGATAATACACTAGTATATGAGCCAAAATAACTTAAAGTATTTACTGTTGCGTTTGTTATATTCTGAAGATTATTACAAAAAGAAGAAATATTGCTATTATTGTAAACATTTGCTATTTGTAAACATTGTTGATATTGTTGACCATAATAATGTACTTCTGCATTTATTCCAGTTGCAGATAAGTAAGAAGCTATAGATACGTTTGCAGAAATTATATAAACCATAACTACAAGTAAAACAAAAGCTAGTATTGCAGCAATTGTTATTACAATTAAAGAGCTTATAGACCTCATCTTCATATTATATTATATTATCTCCAGATCTTATTAAATGCATATGCCGCGTCAGACATACTTGTTTTTGCCTTTCCTAACTCTGGTTGTGTTGCAGAAGATTCATGCTTTGGTTTACCAATTTCTAAGAAAGCAAATTGCCAAGGATTACTTGTAGAAACTGATACAGATACAGACTCAGAGGTACTTGGCGATAAAGAAAGAGATGTAGATGTAGAAGTACTTATAGATGTACTTAAAGATGATGAAAGACTAGAAGATTGAGATATGGATGAGCTTAATGATGAAGACATTGAAGCGCTAATTGATGATGAAAGACTAGTAGAATTTGATAAAGATGAACTAATTGAGCTTGATAAAGAACTAGAGGTTAAACTTGAGGATAAACTTTCAGATGACATTGAATTAAGTGTACTTCTAGAAGTACTTAATGATGTTGATGTAATTGATGAGCTTTTATTTGAAATTGATGAACTACTAGACACTGATGAAATTGAAGAAGGCTTTGTTATGCTAGATTCAAATAAAGAACCAGCAGATCCAATAGCAGAACCTACTCTTACCGTTTTTGTAGATTCAGTATTACTTTTAAATGGATTTAATGATTTAAATACATCTTCCATATTTATTTCATTTGGTTCAGTCCAATCCTTTTCTAATATACCCTTTCCTTTTGATATTTGCTTTATTCTCTCATAATCCTTCATAATATTTCTACCTATTGGTGGGATACGATCCAATATAAAATCATTTAATTTTCCTCCCAAATATATTAAGCGTAAAGTATCTCCAGTATCTTTCAATCTATATGTAGCTGGTGCTATGTATGTTACCTTTTTATAAAAATATTCATGAATAGCATTCCAATAATTTGGATCTATATAAGTTAATTTCTCCATAGGTATACCAAATTCTTTTGATATTAAATAAAGATATACATTTCTCCTTCCAGGATTTAAGTTTCCTATAAATTCAGATAATACATTTCTTTGGGTTTCATAGTCTGCATTCTTTAATAAATCTTTAAGAAAAGAAATAATATACTCTGGATTATCTATTTTCTCTCCTTTATTAATAGCATCTACTATATCATGTAAAGATAATTGTCTTAAGGATGCAACTGCAGAAGTTTTATCTAATAAAGTTTGTGATAAACTTGCAACTCCTATATTATCTCTATAATAAGGTTCAGGTCTTGGGAAACCTAAATCATAGAAATTGCTTAATCTTGCATAAACATTTTTCCATTCACTTCCTTCATTTGGCATATGTAAATCTACAACATGCTCTCCATCTCTATATTTATCAATAACTAAATGCTCTTGTGCTACAAATCTATTAGTATTTAAAGTTTTATTAAGTAACTTAGCAATATCTTCTGCAGCCTTTTCTAATACACCAGGATCTTTTGTATTTATTATAACATCAACATCTCCAGGCATTCTAAACTTCCAAATAATATTTCCGTATCTATCAATAATAGCATATTCTTTTCCAGCTCTTACAACTTTTCCTCCATACATCTTAGCTATATTATCTAAATATTGTCTTACACTTTCAGATCCATATATTACTGCATTTTTTCCAAATTTTTCTTGTATATATTCTTTTATAGTATCTCCCATTTGTGTACTTATTAGTTCCCCGTATTCAAATCCATATTTTTTAGCATATTCCTCAGCATAATCTCTAAATTCTATTTCAATGTTTCTTGATGGTTTTATCTTTGCTAATCTATCTTTAATAGAACTTACTGCCTTATAAATCCTTTCTAACATTTCAGCATCTTCATACATACCTTTACTTCTTAAGTATTTTATTGTATCAATTACGTCACTAGGTGTATTATATATACCTGCCACGTTTAAGGTTATATCATTTACAGACCTTCTACTTATAAAGCTTTCTTCTTTTCCAGCTGAACCAAAACCTAACGTATATTCATCACCAGATTTCATAAAGTAGAATAGAGTACGTTGATCATTACCTAAATTTAGGTTTACTTTCCATCCTTTAAACATTTTATCTAATTTCTTTCCAAGGTCTTTTAATGTTTGTTGAGCTTGGTAATATTTTTCTCCATCAGGTACTTTATCTCTAATATATTTTGCAAAATCTTCTTCTTTGCCTTGTATAATATCATCTCTTATACCTAATATTCCATTTAATCTTAAGTACACCTTGTCTTGTGGTGATAATTCCTTTTCAATAATCTTTTCCTGTAAATTATTATATATTTCTGTTAATTTTTGTATAGTTTGTGTTGTTGTCCAACCTACAGTGTCTTCTTCTGTTACTAGTCCAGCTTCAGTCATTCTATCTTTAAGGTCTCTTTCAAGTCTCCAACCTGCTTCAGTAGTATCCAATACTCTTTGAACTTCTGGAGATTCTAATAAATATGGAACTTTTGAAAAAGTAATTAATCTATCTAAACCATGAGTTGCGAATCCAATACTAAAAGCACTTGCAATTAATTCTGGATTTCCTGAAGGTAACATAAATAAAGCATTTATAGTACCTGCAGCGAATGATGAAGATAGAGGATTTCTTAAAAAGCTTGATGGAACTCCTTCCATAAATATATCAATAGGCGTAAAAAAGGCACCCATTTCAGCTCCACTTATAGCAGCTTGTTCAGCTTCTGAAGGAGATAACCACTTTCCTTTATTTTGCAATGAAAGAACTTCTTGCACTTCGGTATTTATTCCAGCTTGAGAGATTACATTTTGTGTTAAATCTGTTAAGATTGTACTTTTAAGACCAGTTATTCCAATGTTTGTTAAACTTCTACTTAATAAACTACCTAATAAAGAAGTACCTGCAGCAGTTAATCCTGCTGTTGTAAATAAAAATAGATCCTCTTCAGGAGATAATAACTTTCCTGTAGTAAAGTATGATATTGCATTTGTAAGACCCGTTATTGCAGAACCTTGTATTAAAAAGTTCTTGATAAAGCTTCCCAACGTTGGCATAGCCATGTTAGTTCCTGCTGCTGTAGTAACTTCTTCAGCTCCAATTGTTGCAGCTCCTTCAGCTCCAACCTCTGCTCCGACATCTGCTATGCTAATACCCACACCAGCAATAGAAAAAGGCAAAGATGAGATAATTGATGCAGTAATTAGTCTTTCAGTTTGTCCTAATTGTTCAGCTTGGTAGAATGCTGGAGAACCATATATCTGAGCCTGCTGTGCTAAATTTTGATAATATTGAGCTGATTCTTTTAATCCTAACATTGAGGCAAGATCTGAATAAAAATTATATGTTTGTATACCCCATTCCCAATTTTGTACTTCATTTTTTGTTTGTTCTATTTGCGTTCTATATTGAGGACTAGTTTCATATTGTATTTGATTCCATGTCATTGTCGTATCTGTAATAGTTGGAATGGTATTTGTAGTTAAATTTTTGATTTTAACAGTAGAAGTATTAAAAGGATAATAAGGATTATTTTCTATTTGTTGGAATAATTGCTGATAATATAAATAGTTAGAGATGCTAGTAACATTATGTAGAGGAACTATTTGAATTTGAAAGCTTGCAGGGCTTAGAGATGAACCATATAACACAGATTGCAAGTTTGCATTAGAAGAATTAGAGGCTTGTGTTGTTGTATTGCCTGAAGATGTGCCATACAAAACTTCATTGGCCAATTGTTGATAATTTAAATTTAAAGTATTATTTGATGATTGGCCAATGGAAGTTAAACCATTCCATATATCACTTAAATATTGTATTGTTGTATTTATAATAGGCTGTTGTGAATAACCATACCATAATTGATCTAATTTTGATTTAGAATATTGCTGGATAAAAACAGATTGAACTAGTAGATCATAAGATAAATTGCCTGCATTCAAATTGTTAACAGAAGTTGTATTAACAACCTGCCCTGTAGATGTATTATAAATAAGCATCTGACCATTGCCACTTGGATTCAAATATATAAAGGCTAATTCATTTGAATTGCCAGGCATATTTACAACATAAACATTATTGCTGCCATATTGTTGTACAAAATTAACAACCTGCTGATTTGTTATTTGTGTATTACCAACAGTTAAAGTATATTGAGGCGGAGCTACATAAACAAATTCATTTAATGTTGGATAATAATACCAACCAGGCCCTATTCCAGGTGGCATTTGGCCATTTGCTAATTCAATGTATTGTTGATATGTTAAGGTTGGTAAACTAGTAGATTGTAAAGTTGTACCACCTTGGGGGTTACCTGTTTGGAAAGTTATTTGGCTACCATTTACTGTATAATTTATTGGAATTGTTTCATTAACATTATAAGTTTCAGTTTGATAAGGAAATATTTCAGCAATACCATTTGAAGAAGTAGTAGCAACACTAGTTGTAACAGTACCTGAAATTGAAAGATTTGTAGTACTTATTTGACCTGTTTGCTGATTAATATTATATGTAGGTATTGTTACAGTTAAATTTAACCCAACTTCTTGACCTGTTGGTGTAAAAGGATTACCCTCTGTTTGGATTTGGTATTGATTATTTCCTAAATATGTTATTATAACAGGAGTTAGTCCTTGTATTGTAACAGATTGCCCCTTTTGTAAATTATCTATTTCCTGTAATTCTTGTTGCGTTAACTGATAACCATACTGTTGTAGAACATTGCTTATTACCTGTGATGGTTGAGCAACATCTCCCTGTGTTGGAACATTTGTAGTTGGGGGTTTTGCAATTGATACTATCTCTGGCACAGTTTTAGATTCATAAATTACTTTTCCAGTTTTAGGATCTATAACATAATATTTAATATAATTTGTTTCATTTGGACTACTTCCACTTCCAACTGTAACATTCTTTATATATTTTATTACAACATAACCATTTATATTTCTAATTTCTATCCATTGATAAGTAAGAGATTCAGAAAAGTTACCATATGACATAGATCCTGTCCTATATTCTAATACTAATTGAGGTCCAGAACCAAGTCCTACAGCTGAAATATAATATGATGTATACATATTAGCAGAATCAATTGAAGCTCCAAATTCTCCATAATGACTATTATTATGAGGTATCCAGTTATATATATTATGTCCCAATATTTGAAATATTTCTGATAAAGATAAACCTCCTGTAAATTGTGCGACTTGCTTAGCAAATTGTTCTAAGGTTTCATATTCGGTATTTTTAAGCCATTCTTCAAATGCCCTATCGTCTTTAAGTTTTAAAATTTTATTTGCAACATTACCTAAAGTTTTAACGGCATTTATATATTTTTGAAAAATATTACTATTAATAAGATCATAATATGGTGTAGATTTTATTGTTTTTATAACAGTAGATAATTCTTGAATAGTCTGTTTAACTTCATTAAGTAAATTTTCAATTTCAGCATTGCTAAAACTATTTCGAATAGCAGATAATTCATTTTCAATTTTTAAAGCATCAGCATAAAGACTTTTTATATAATTATAGTCTATACCTCTAGTGGCAGGAAAATTAAAATTAAAATATGCATTTTCTAAATTAAGACCACCTCCAAAGATATTTATATCATTTATAACTTTTAAAATATCATTAGCAGCTTCTTCTAGATTATTAAAGGCTTTATAGTAAGTATCTTTATTAATAAGTGCATCAGCAAAAGGTCCTAAAATGGCTTCAGGATCTATATTTGATGTCTTAGATTTACTTGTTTGAGTTCTTGTTGGCTCTTCTTTTACTCTTACATAATGACTCATATGAGATCCACCCATACTGACACTAGGATCAGTACCCCTCCCGATGACAGAAATTTTCTGTACCGGACTTAAAGTTCTAGTTCTTTCTAAAACTGGATTTTGTAATGGGCTTTGAGGAGCTAATTCTGGATGCGTTAAATTTGTTGAATAATGTACATTAATATTATAATTAGTATTAGGTCTTCTATTAGTTAATTTTCTATAATTTGGATTCACAAGTAGACTTGGTCTAGGCTTAATTACAAAAGAATTCCCTGGATGACCAGGATCTATTCCATTCTGATTTGGTTTATTTGCATTTAATAAAGTAACTGCAGGTGCTACCATTATTTAAGAGATTCTTCAATTCTTTTCACCCTTTCATAGGGCATTATTATTCCATTTGATTTAAGATAGTAAATTCTATCATATAGGTCCCTAGCAATAGAGTGCAGACCTTTATAAGATGAAATATTTTGAGCAATATCCATGGCAATACCTTTTATATAATTATCTTTTAAACTCATTTCATCCATAAATCTTTTAATAGTCGAAATTAGACGTTTATCATATTCTTCACTTAAGTTTAATAAAACTCTTGTCCTACCTAAAATTGTATGCTTATTCCATTCCATTAAGATAGGTTTTAACTTATAACCTTCGCGATAAGCTATATGAGTTAATAAAGCATCTTGATTTAAGAAATCAGAGACATCATAAAAGAAAGCAATTGATAAAGCATCAAAATCAGCAGCAGTTTCTAATTCATCTTTATCAGGGAAAACTTTAACTAAAGAATTCTTCCCAAAATAAATATCCTTAAAATATACATATTGAGACATGAGAAAAAAGAAAAGGGCTTTTAGCCCTTACATTGTGGCTGTTGGTACGCCTCTGTAACCAGTTACTGAAACTGCGTTTACTACTTGGAATATCAATGCTATTACAACTACTGAAATTACTAATATAACTACCATTGGTAAGACATTTAGTAAGAATACAAATGCTTGTCCTGTTGCTGTTACACCCTGATATGTTTCTGAATATTGTGCACTAACTAAATTTAACAAAGTTGTTTGTGCTTGACTTATAGAAGTAGATACTGCTGTGTTGTTTGTATATTGTGAGTTTATCTGTTGCAATTGCTGTAATCCTAATGCCAACTGTTGTGCTGTTAATGGCAATACTGTCATACCAAATGCTCCTGTTATTACTTGACCCAATACTGCTAATAGACCCAATACTAATATTGCCAAACCCAATTGTATTAGCGCATTTGCCCAACCTTCCATAAGATTTATAAGTCTATTTCTTGTTTATAAACTTTTTAGTGGTTATAACTTATATAATATTACTTAAATCTTACTTAAGTCTCTTTTGGGAATAAGTAAGTATTAAATACTTCTATGGTTTGATCATATATTACTTCTATATCTTCAAGAGAATCACCTATTAAAGGCAAATTTATAACAGTATTCTCAATTTCTTTGATTTTTTCTAGTTTTTTCTCTCTTTCTTCAGCTTCTTTTTCATATAAATTAATAATTAAATAACAATCTTTTAGTAAAACAAGCAGTCTAAATTTTAATTCTTTTATATCATCAGCTGTAAGTAAAATTTTTGCTTTAGCAAGATATACTTGAAACTCTAGTAAGTGCCCTAAAAAAACATTTCTTAACTGTTGATCAACTGCATAGCTCATATCCTTTTATAGTTTATAGTATCTTATACCTTTTTGTTTTATTTTCAGGCTGTTTAAACTCATCTGAATATGGATTTGCTTTTATTTTATAAGTACCTGTAATTGAATTTAATATTCCAACAGCTCTACTCAAGATATACATTAAAACCCTATAATCTACTCTACCCCACCTAATATAATCATCATAATCTAAAAGTTCGAATAAGATACCATCTAAAAGTCTTTTTGTAGATTCATCATCAGTAACTCTAGCTGAAGAAACATATAAAAAAATGTTTGTAATCAAAGCCCTAACTTTCTTTAGATATTCTTGATCTAAAACCTTATAATTTGAAGATACCCTTACGTTGCTTGTATTTCCTACTTCTTGTAAAATTCTAATAATATCTGGTAATAATTGATATCTTATATCTTCTATAGGTATTGGTTGGAATTCAGCCATTATTTCTTAAGAGATGCATATGCTTTAGCTAAGCTTATAGCATCTAATAAATATTGTTTTAATCCATTTATTAATTCTTCATCCAACTGAGCTGGTTTAAATTCCCATTCAGCAGGATAGATCTCTTTTTTATGTAAGATTATCCTTATTATATCTCCATCTACCTGTATTTCTGGAGTTTGTTCCTCTTTTATTATATCTATTTGAGAAACAAATTTTATATCTTTTGCACTTTTATCAATTCTATACTTAAAGATATTTAAACCAGTTAATAAAATACCCTGTATATTGTTTGTTTCTTTATTTTGTATTTCTCCTACTTTCATAGCAATACTTTTATTTAAATCTAAGTGTAATAAATAAAATCTTGATTCACTAATTTCAGTTCCATTATAATAGTACTTTTTAGTAACTTTTGGCTCTACTTTAGGATCTTTTATATTAAACTCTATTATGATAGCTTCTTCTAATACTTGCGTATCTTTAAAAACTTTCACACCCATATATTTATATATAGGTAATAACATATATAAATATATGGGTCAGATCTTGATAAATATTACTGTGCCCGTAGCACCAGCAAGCAGAAAATTTATACACCATATATATGCAGGAGTAGGCTCCGAAGTACCAGAAATTACAAGATATTTTAAGAAAGATCTTGCTAAACTAACAAAAGAATTAAGTACTAAAATTGCAGAAAAAATTAAATTTGGTAGTTACATTAAAGGACAAATTATCTTAGAGTATGAAGATAATACAAAAAAACCTTTAAAGATCTTTACAAAAGAATTGATATTATATAGTGATGGACTTGCATATAATTATCCTATTATTGTGGAAAATCACAAATAGATTATCCTAGTGGATTTGTTACATTATAAATTGTTCCTGTTAAATTTGTTAAATTAGTCTTATTTAATGATAGAGTTATATTGGTAAGATTATACTGATGAAAGATCTGCAAATATTGAACATTGCTTAATGTTGCAGTAAATGTTTTTATAAACATAAAGGCTATTACAAATACAGCTCCAATTAAGATAAGATATAATACAGATCTTACCTGTTCTATTGATTTTGGCATAAGGAATCCTAAAGCTCTTAAAATAGCGGGTTTATCACTACCTGGTATAGCTTCTTCTAAGTTTATCTCCTTTGATGCCATAATTACGTCTACCAGATCATATAAAATTCCTTTTATGTTACCAGTATATTTCTTTATTTTCTTACCCTCTAAATCTTTAACTTTTATAGGCATTCCTCTAGAATCTTTCATTAAATCTATTAACTTCATTAAAAGATTTGGTTGAATATTCTCTAAATGAATTATAATCCATTGCATAGCTATTTTATAATAATCCTCTAAACTAGATGCTTTTTCTAAATCTTCTATATTTGGATCAATAGAGTGAGGTACTTTCTCCTTCATTAAAGGTAAACCATAATACATTAAAATAGCTTTAACTGTACCTTCAGTGCCATTATATTCTATAGTCCATTCATCTACAAAATTACTAAAAGCTGTTAATAAAAGCTTATCAGCTTGTCTTATATAAGCAAAAGGAGGATCATAATGTATTACATATATAATATTATTTTTAAATGGAAAATTACTTTTCTTCTGAGGTTTACTATTATCCTGTGGTTTATTATTGTTTCTGAGGTGGAATTCCATTTATAGATGGTGTCATTGAATAATTTTGCTTTTGTGTATTATATATTCCACTTGCAATAGATTTATAGCTCATTAATAGAGGACTTATTATAGAACTATAATATATTATTAGTTCTTTTGCCATCTCTTTGGTAGCATCATCTGTAATTCTTCCAGATTCTAATAACATTTGTAAATTTGACAAATATTTGTGAAGTCTTTCTGTTACCCTATTTATTTTAAATAGGACTTTTGCTTGTCTTTCATCATTAGCTATATATTGTTGTGAAAAGGTTTCTTTAATCTCTTCAGAGATAATATAACCTAAAGGATTTACATCAAATGTTTCAAAAATACTTTTTCTTAACTTTGCTCTCTCTATTTCTTTTAAAGTAAATTCTTCTACTTCTTGAGAAATATCCTTATTCTCTTCTTCTTTTTCTACCTTATCTTCTTCAGGCATTAGATTAAGGATTTTAGGTATGGTAATATTAAGCCTAAAATTAATCCAGCAAAGCCAAATATAATTAATACAAGAATGTAAACTCTTGTCATAGCGTATTCATTATAATATTCAGCTCTTGTAATAACATGAGCTACTATTATTATTGCAAATATAGATATAATTAGCATAGGTACGCCTATTAATGGTGTCAATATTATTGCAGGTACTATCATGCTTAAAGATCCTAATACAGTAAAGCCCAATATAAGGGACCATAACAGTGCAAATACTAGAAACTTTTTAGATAGCATATCGCTTACCATAATATCTTATATATGATAACTCATTTATATATTTTGCCTTTCCTTTATAGCTAAACCCAAATAATATACCATAAATATTACATTAAGTAGTATCATACCTAAAGCAAAAGGAGTTATATTCTGATTGATTGCTAGGATTATAGATGAATTGTTTAACAATAAATTATATATTGTTTGATCATCTAAAACCGCATTATAAACATATTCCTGTATAGAGAAGTAAGTCATCAAACTATTAGCAATAATAGGAATTAAACCTGAAAAAGCCATATTTAAGAAAAATAACAAAGACTTTATCCTATAAGACTTTTTTAAAGCTAAAATTATTGAAAAGAAGATAATTGGTGCTAATATTAGCAAAACAGCTATTAAAGGATATAGGCTAACAAAAGCTAACCCTGCAGGATTCACTATTATATTTACCGTATAATTCAAGGTTTGATTATATAAATATGGCAAACCCATAAAATATATATTATTATTCTACTTAAAAATTTTATAAGCTTAAAAAGTAATATATCTATTATGGCAAGGAAAAAGGAAGAAAAGAGAGAGGAACATAAAGAAGAACATAAATAATAAATTTAATATTTTATTGGTAATGGAGAGGCTGTGGGGGGCTATATATTTTCTTTTTTATTTTTTTAGAGTTGAATAAAGTTTAAATAGAATATTAGAATAATAATTATAATAGCAATATATTTTATTAGACTCCATTTTGTAAAAGTTTTAGATATTAAACCCAAAGGTATCGGCATGATTCCTGCTATAATAAACCATAAAAATAAGTTTCCCGTAGGATAAATAATTAGAAAAACAATTAAGTTAACAAAAAATGCAGCAAGACCTTCTTTAACACTTTTGGGAGTTACAAAGAACCTATAAATTCCAAACCCAAATAAGCTATATAAAACTGTAGTTATTAAGAAATAGCTAAAAGAATAGAGGTCCATTAATGACTTTCTCTATCTTCTCTTATAGATCTTTCAGAAAAACCTCTATCACTAGGTTTAATAGCTTTTAATAGCTCAATCCACTTATTTACATATTCTATAGCTCTAATATTCATATCTCTTTTCTCTTTCAATGGTTGTACCATCCTCATAAATTATAGTTTTCTTTATTATTCTTCTAACCTTTTTAGGCATAACTTTTTTTAATTCAGAATAACCATCAGATAATATAGCAATACCAGCTATTGCAACTAATAATATTAGAAGTATAGCTACCTGGTATGTAGTAACATTTACTGGAGCTGCAAGTGTTATAAGCGCTGCTATTATTATTAATAGTAAGGTAAAAGTACCAATAGATATCGAATCTTTTGCAGCAACTAGAGTTTTAAGATCTGCTGAAATATTTTTATTATCAACCTGCTGTTGTGTTTGACTTTTTTTCTTATGATTGTCCTCTTTTGATAATCTTAACATAATATCTAATACAACCACTATAATACCTATTACTGCTAATAATACTAAAATAGGCAATAGCCCTAAAGTATTATACAAAAGTGTAGCTGTTGTACTTAAAACTCCTGTTGTATTTGTACCATTTGCCAATATTATTATATATGTTGGATCCATATTATCTATATAAAAATTAGATTTTTAAATCTTGCTCTAATTATTACAGTATTCCTCCTTTGTTTCTTCAGTTTGTCAATCTTCATAATATATTATCTCTTTTACTATTTTCTTAACTTTGGGTGTGAATCTATCTAATTTGCTATAGCTATAATCTGCAGCTCCCATAGCAAATGCTGAAATTATCGTAATAACTATGAAATACATTTGAATCATTATATTATTTGCAAATATAACACCTATTATAGATGAAATGAATACTAAAAAAGATAATCCTGCACTAATATCTGCTGAACTTTTTGCATCTCTTAATGTTTTAAAATCTATAAAGATGCCCTTTTTATTTTGTTTTTGCTTATCTTGTTGGTCCATATTACTTATACATTAGTTAAGTTTTTAAACTTTTCTCATATTCTTTTTGATCTCTTATATAAGATAATTGTAACATAATAGTCATTTTAATTCCTTTTATTTCAGAGCAAAGAGCTTCCATTCTAGAAAACAATTTTAGTACATCAGTTGTATCTGATAAATCTACTTGAAATATTTTTTGTTTGAGTTTATTTGCTTCTTCAGATAATTCAGAAATTACTTGATCTAATTCCTTTAATGCTTCTTCAATCATTGGTTTTCCATTCTTATTTTCTTCCATAAGATCTTTTATATGATCTAGGTTTATAAACCTTAGGTGTTCTCATTCTATAATTATTATAAGTTCTAAAACCTCTTGGTACTATCATGTATGATAAAAGTAAAGCAACAAAAGTTCCTAATATTAGAAAAAGTAGTATTGTTAATATAGTAAAGAAGCCCATATTATAATTTATAGTAGGTAAGTTTTTACATCTTTTTATCTTTACCTTAAAAATAGTATCCCTATTATACTAAATTTTTATAAAAATAGCATCATAAAAATATATTATGGAAACAGAAATTGAGAATGCACTTAATAGACTAATAAAGCATGCAGAAAGCTTAAAAGATATAAAAGATCTATTAGAGTTATATAATGAACTAAAAGATTTAGAATTAAGGGTAAAAGTTGTAAGGGATATGGTCGCAGAAAGCCTAATGGGAAAGATTAAGTAAACCCTATTATATATAACAGAAATTAAGGATTCTGCCCTTCGGGACCTATGGGCAAAAAATTTTGCTATTACTACGAAGGCATTTTTTTATACTCTTTTTAGAATAAGAAATTCTGCCCCTAGTAGGGGAAGATAATTCTGCACCTATTATATTATAAACTTATAAAAACTAAAAACAATTATAAATATATGTTTGGAGATACATATTTTATTGATGTAGGTCAAGACAATGAAGGTTATAAACTATTTATAAGAGATGCTTCTGGAAATGTTATCAAAATATTTGCTAACAGCAATTCTTTGGCATATCAAGCCTGGAGAGAAATATCTCAGCTAATTGAAAATTATGACCTAATGCTTTATGGCAGAGTAAGAATGTATAAAGATGGAGATATAATTTTTGATTTCTTTAAAAGGTTTTTATTTACTATAATTTTAGAACAAGATGCTTCTTATTTGGCTAATTTAGAAGGTTACAAAATAAAGTATCCAGATTTTAATCTTTATATCGCCACTTTATATAAAATATATAAAGCATATATTAATCCAAGGTCTACAATAGATCCACAGGAGTTTATTATAATGATATATCCCTTATTAAATAGAGTAAGTCTTGATATGTCTGGATCTGAACTTTCTTATTTATTTGATACTTTTGCAGCAAATTACTATAAAGCTATTGATTATATAAATAATTCACGTATCGGTCTTAATTTCATGCCAGCAATACAAAACCCAATGACTATTCAACCAACTACTGCAGCAACACAACCTAGTGTAATAGCTACTAAACCTAGTAAAATAATCAATCAACCAAAAGTAGAACCTACTAGAAAAAGTAGAACAGTCCCAAAACCTGTTGCAGTAATGCCACCTCCAGCATCAGCTCCAGCTCCATCTAAAGTAATTCCTAAAGAAGAACCTAAAGTTACTACACCTCTTGAAGAAACTAATAGAACCAGATTAGAAGAAAGAAAGATTAATTTAGAAGAAAAGAAACCAATAGGTCCACCTACTTTAGAAGAAGAACCTTTTGATAACATTAAACAAGAAGTACCTTTAGAAGAAACACAAGAAGAAGCTCCGGAGGAGACCTATGAAGAGGCCCCAGAAGAAGTTCCAAAAGAAACTTCGGAGGAAGTTCCAGAAGAATAAAAATGGATAGAATACCCAGACATTGGGTAAAATTTATAGGAGGAAAACCTCCAACTTTTGAAGAATTATATCAAATAATTAGATCTAATTTAGAAGAGTACTTTGTTTTGGTTAAATTGCCCAATCCTAAAAGATCTCATATTAAAAGGCTTATGTATTATGCTATAGCATATTTACAGATAACTAACGGGTTAAGAGCTTCTGAAGCTATTTTTGCTATGAAAGAATTCTTAACAAAAGGTAACAAAAAGTTTAAAATGTTGGCTGAAAAGTCTAATAAAGAAAGATGGGTGCTTGTGGCTGAACCATTAGCCTCAATGGCACCAGTATTAAAAACCTATTTAGATACTTTAAAAAACATTAATAGAGGAAATTATAAGGAATTCCTTAGATATAATTTGGGGATAAATCCACATACCCTAAGATATGTATTTATTGATAAAGCTGTTAAAAAGATTGGAGCAGAAGATACTATGACTTTTATGGGCTATAAAGATTTTAAACACCTAATGGAATATTATAGGACTATAAGATCTGCAGAAAGATTAGAAGAGGTCATAAATAAGGTTATAAATATTGAATAAA
>Ga0208549_100565_pt1 | contig 15327 bp, 11 predicted proteins | sample BED_host_MetaG_FD_187135 | JGI IMG/M metagenome (GOLD analysis project Ga0208549, IMG submission 187135) | Hot spring microbial mat communities from Yellowstone National Park, Wyoming, USA - BED_host_MetaG (SPAdes) (version 2) | ecosystem: Environmental > Aquatic > Thermal springs > Hot (42-90C)... | reverse complement strand
TGACTTGGCTTTTAATTTCGACAGTTTTGAGACCTCTTTGAACTTTGCTAGGGAATTAGCTTTAAGACTCCCTCCACCACATAGAGTGGTTATTCATGATAAAGATAGTAGCATGTTTATACTTAACTTACCTTACAATATAGCTTTAATAAGAATTAGGGGATATGATGAAGAACTAATTTCAGCTCAGGAGAAAGTTATTAAGAAAATTGCTAAAGATTATGGAGCTTCAGAAGCTGAAGGTGATTTACTTAAAGTTTGGAGGGAGGTCTTTGCTAGGAAGTACGAGGAACAATTATTGAAATTAACCTCTTTAGGATTATGGAGCGATACCTTAGATTTAGCTGGAAGTTGGAGTGTTTTAAGAAAAATCTATAATGAGTTAAAGAAGACTCTACTACAAGTAGAAGGAGTTAAAAATGTACTGTCAAGAATAACTCATTTATATACTAATGGAGCCTCACTTTATAATGTTGTTATAATGAAGCAAGATGAGGGGACTTTGATAAGAGTATGGGAAACTGCTGCTAATGTGACTATAAGTAATGGTGGTACAATATCACATCATCATGGAGTTGGATTATTAAAGAGAAATTGGGTTGAAGATGAGGCAGGGAAGCAGTTAGAGCTTTTAAAGAGTATTAAGGTATATGAAAGGTTTCGATAAAATTTTAGCACATATATATGATTATGTTGCCTATGGTTGCCTAGGAATTGATCACCTAATTTTTTAAGTTGAATCTTAGGACCCTTGGACGTGTTCAAATTTTGATTTTTCTCATAAATAGCAACTAATTTAATTCTCCGGACCGGTAACACCAGAATTAAATGAACTAGAGTAATGTTGTCTTTACAGTTATTGAATAATATACAGTCTTGGATGAAAATACAGAAAATGTGTTATCAAATACAATGTAATAAGTACCTTATCCTTTTAGATAGATCGTATCATACACTCCTGTAACCTTTCCGCTATCGTAAATAGCATAGGCTTGACGGCTGTTTTCCCAATTAATAAAATTGGCTCGATCCATTACATAGCAGCGAATATCGTTTCTGGCACCTCCTGAAGCTTTAAATGAAATGGTTAAGAAGAATTTTGAAGAAAATGAAGAAAAATAGAGCATAATATAATAATTATGATCCAGGAGTAATGGAAATAGAGCTACTTTCATCATAAATTGTGAAACGGTAATTGTATCCTACTATTACAAAAGATATTAGTATTATAGCTACTATGATGATCGTAATTGATATACTTTTCTTAAATGAGACTTTTTTTGAGATTGATTCATATTTATATATAATTTTTAGTTTTAAAATAATTTATGTCTAGTCATGGAATTCATCGATTAATCGATAAGCTGTTCCTGGGAAAGGAATTCCCGCATGTGCATAAATGGATTGATGAGTCATACAAATATTTAGGAAGGAAGCATAGGCTGCTTAGGCATACTCTGAAGAAAATTTTTATAAAATATGGTTTTTCAGATGAAGTTATTTCAGGACTGCTCTATGTTGATCAAAGGTATTCTAAAAAAAGCTAATTAAGATAATTGAGGAAATTGAAAAATTTTCCGATTTTCCTACTACCCGCCAAAGTCGGTCCAATTATTCCTGATTTTTAAGGAGTTTAGGTTTAAAGTTTCTGTATCCTCCAATTAGGATTATTAAGTTTAGTGTCAGGGATTAAAGGATACTAAAGATGGCCCGTCGCAGGCCATCATAATTTAATTTATATTTCTGCATCATAAGAAGAGGTTTTAATAGGTTGCTAGCATATTAGAATCCCCAATTTGTAAGATAAGATATGTTTAACCTGTCATTTTAGAATCCTAAATTTGTATCGGCAAATTCAGGACCGGTAAAATGCAAGGTCCTAACCTGTTATTTTGTAAGTTCAAATCTACAATAAACTCATAAATATGAAATAATTTAGATGACCGTGGCGGTCCCTTCAAATTTATTTTAATCTCTATCACCGAAGGAAGTAGACATTCGGCAATCCATAATTTTTTAATATTATGAATTTTCTACATAAAAATTTTATTATACTTTCTGAATTGAGTCTAAATAAATGTCCCTGATCTCTGTCTTTGGTAAACATGGTTAAAGCTTGATATCCTTCTAAGGAGAACGGACTACTAGGACGAGAAAATAAAGGGCGGATATTTGTGCAAGATTCAGGAGGGGTCATATGCAGACAGGACCGATCTCAGAGTTAATAGTGAAATAGCCTAGAAATGGCTAAAAACATCTTCTTGCAGATCTTAGAAACTATGAAAAGAAAAACTTTATTATATTTATCTAATAATATTTATTGTATTGTAAACCCATAAATGGTATTGAAAAAATGAATCAGGATCCGGTCAACTCGGAGCTTAGACTTGAAATCTTCCTCATGGGTACTCTGGATTACCATCAATTATTTCAATTCTATCAGTTGGTCAACATTCACAAAAATAAGGAGTGGCAAGTAGACTGGTATGAAGACATCCCAAAGCTCATCTCTTCAAGAAAATCCCAATACATCCTGTCAAATCGCCTGTATACAAAAATCTATGAGCTAATTGACCTTGGCAAGCTAGTTCTTGAAGCTCCAAGCAATTCCTCAAGTGTTGGACGTGTAGTCGTCTATATCCAAGATGGACTAATGCCAAGCTTCCAAATAAGAACACAAAGTACTTTCAGCAGTAATCTATCTAATGCCTTCGCTTCGATATGGCAAAAAGTGAGAGATTTAACCACGGAATTAGAGAGAATAGCAAGAACCATAAAATTGACACCCACTTGCTATACTTGGTTGCTTCGTATTCGGAAACATACACCTGATTCCGATAGGTTGATTGACTCAAGTGCAAGTGGTGATAGCTCATATCCGCTTATCACCGAAATTCAAACAGCTTTCACCAACATAGACAGTGCTTCGCGAATTGGTGAAATGATTCTGATAAAGCTGGTAGAAGAGGAGAAGGAACAGTACTTAATCATATGCCAAGATAACGAAAGTGAGGACATTGTAATTAATCGACTCTACTATCTGACGATTGCTAAAATGCGAATCAAGCAATTGATTCAAAGTTATAGCACCATGTACGACGAGAATATTAAACGAATTGAGGGACAGTTAGATAGGCTGCTGAACAGCTCCTTGATCTCGCCAAAAATAAAAATCTCAAAGTTGAACGAATTACTGTTGTTAAGGCATAATATCGTCTCGTTTTCTACCCAGTTCAAGAAATTTCGAGATCAAATGCAACTTGTTAAAAACTTCATTCAGTTCCATTGCGGTGTCTTCCTTAATATGAGCGAAACCAGGTTGACGCACTTCCTAAGAGGAGTGATAGAATCAGAAAAGGCATGTCTCGAACTTTTTTATACCGGTCCATTAGAGAATATGGCTAACATATCCGAGGCAGAAATACGCTCTGCCTCGGATTTTGTAGAGGAGATTACTGACATATTTGAGATTAAAGTCAACATGCATTTGCAAACTTCCATTAGGAGATGGACGATAATATTGGCGGTACTCTCGTTCTATTTGATCATATTTACAATATTTGGTTTTCATCTTTAAAGCTCAAGTGTTTCCAAAATATTCTCTATCTTCTTTGGAATGCTTATGAATCCTGTTGTTTAGTCAGCATACTTTACCGGGATACTTATGATATCCGCAACAAAATCCTGTAGACAGATAACTTATTAATAAGATCTCTTGGTCTTATTAGCTAAATGACCAGCAGTGCAAATAGATAGAGGAACGTTATGAAGAAGTAAACACATATGGATTCGTAGTCCTGAAAGGATGTCTTGGCCTCTTTAAGCTAGTTCTTATTAGCATAAAAAACAGTTCAATGTCCCCCATACTTGTAGATACTTTATAATTTTTCACCCTTCATATCTATGTTCGGGAAGTATTGGTATTTCTTCAAGCCTTGCTGAGTCGTACTTAATAAATACTTACTAGGAGACTCCCATATATTCATTTATAGTGAAAACCTATAAAGAGTCTACCGCATCTAGGAGGAAAAAATTTAGCGATTAAAAAATCCTTTAAGCTCGTGGTTTCAACTAATAGATTGTAATATGGAAGAAAAATAAGCATATATTTTGATGTTGGTTCATTGCAGTAGTGGATTGGAAAGTTGCAACCATCTCTATGCACGATAAGATATTGTTTTCCCATTGATCGATTCTTTAAAGTAGTATTCATACTAGCTAATGGATTATCATACGACTCTTCTGATATATATATTTAAGAACGCAAGGACAGCTCCTGTTATAGTTACAACAGGAGAAGAGAAATTGTTGATTCAAGACTTTCAGATGTAAAAAAGACATAGAGAACTGGAAGGAAGAGGCATCAAGATATTTGTTAAGATGGGAGATAGACAAACATTTGCCCTACTCTAAGAGATGCTTGGATATGTGTATATTTTGTTCGTAAGAAACAGGGATTATGATATAACAGTAGGAATGAAAATTGTAGCGTATAACATTATTATTGTATTTCTAAACCAAATGCTTGATAAGCTAAAAAGAAAAATTATGAACCTAATAATATGAGAAAATATGAAACACACTAGATATTATTGATTTAGAACTTCAGTGTTAATTTTATGCCGATCATTCATTCTATCTCTTCTATAGAGGGTTCTTAAGTTTGGTATTATTTCTATACCAAGCAAGCTTTTGATATCAGCATGATTTCTAAAGAAACTTTCAGCTGATCTATAGGATATTCCATATGTTTGAAGTATTACTAGAATTTTCACCATAAGGGCATTTGAGTATTTCCTTTTCCTATCCTCAAAAACACTATTATCTATGAATCCCATTATCAACCGGATATGGTTAGGATTCATATCCCAAATAGATTTCATTTAATAAATGTACGACATAGGTCGTACATTTTTATGAAAATTGAGGCACTCTAATAAATATTTGTAAATAAATAATAGTGGGAAAATACTTTTCATAATATTATACCCTTACAACAAAAGTGATACTAAGTAATTACATATTACCAAAAATTTGATGAAATAAAATTTTATAAGAGGATTAAGATTAAAAATATATGATAATTGCAGAAATTATTGTTACTGGAAACGAAATTCTTGAAGGAGACATACTTGATACCAATTCGAATTGGATATGCAAGCAAATAACGGGAATGGGGGGTAAGGTAAGAAGGATTGTCATAGTTCGGGATGATTTGGATGCAATTGCTGCTGCAGTCAAGCAAGCCCTTGACAGTAAGCCTGACATCGTGTTCACTGTAGGTGGCCTTGGTCCAACATCCGATGACAAGACCCTTCAAGGCATTGCATTAGCAATGGGCCTTCCTTTAGAAGTAAATCAACGTGCGCTTGAACTTGTAAGGGAAGCATATGCAAACTTTGCCGCTAAAGGCGAAGTCGACAATGATAATATCACACCTCCTAGAATGAAGATGGCGATGCTACCGGTTGGCTCAGAACCTCTTGCTAATAGTGTCGGAGCTGCTCCTGGTGTCTTGCTGAGACATGGAAAAACTACTCTCGTGGCTCTTCCTGGGGTGCCTTCTGAACTGAAGGCTATCTTTAGTGAATCGCTTCAACCATTTCTTAGGGAGAAATTCGGTGTGGGAACTTTTGCCGAGCTGATGCTCGATGTAAATTGCAATGACGAATCCAAACTTGCTCCCATTCTAAAAGAAGTCGTGGAACAGAATCCTGATGTATATATCAAATCTCGGCCTAAGAGATTTGGAGCCGATGTGAAAATAAGGGTCACCCTTTCTTGCGTAGGGGACACAAGAGAGAGCGTCGAATCAAAGCTGGATAAGGCGATGAAAGACCTTAATCAAGCTTTACGTAGTGCTGGTCTATCCTGGAAGTTGACAAACACCTGAAGATGGAACGAAGCTTCGAGTATCATGGAAAGAAAATTTTGATTAAATTAGGAGACATAATTTATGAAACAACGGACGCTATTGTTTGTCCTACCAATTCTTATGGGCGCATGCGGGGAGGAGTAGGGGCTGCTATCAGGCTTGCCGGCGGTGACGTTATTGAGGAGGAAGCCATGAAAAGATCACCTATACAAATTGGAAGTGCCGTTGTTACTACCGCTGGAAAGCTTAAAACCCGATATGTGATTCACGCCCCCACGATGACTTTACCTGTTGAACGGGCTACAAAAGAGAATGTTAGAAAGGCTGTGCGTGCTGCATTGAGGACTGCACGGATGTACAGACTTCAGAGTATTTCCATCCCAGGAATGGGAACTGGAACCGGATGGTTACCGTATGAAGATGCAGCAGCAATCATGCTCGAAGAAGTTAAAGCAGAGTTGGATTCAAAAGATTGTTCTCTGAATATGGTTGTGCTTGTGAGCCATTCTCGTGAGTTCTTTTATATCCTTGTGACCGCGGCGGAAAAAACGCTTCGGAATTAGAACCTAGGTCAAAAGCCTTATTTGAATTGGGACTTTTTGCATTTATGTTAAAACTTAAGTTTTCGAAAATTAAGTTAGGTTCACAAATTTCACATGTAGAACTTCCACCAGGGACGAGAAGTGAAAAATACGAACTTGATTTCTTACTCCTTCCAGAACTATCACAGTTTATTGAGTCAGAAAGAGAAAGATCACGTGTAGAAGATATAACATGGGTAGTAAAAATAGAAGGTAAAATCCGTTACCGATTCGCAAATGGTGGTTTTGCAGGCGAAAATTCTATCAATACATTTCAGGAATTTAAAACATCGATCGCAGAATGGAAAAAAGTTTTAGGGCTTACAGATTATCAACTAATTCTTTTATCGCATGAAATGGTTGATGAATTAGAAACTTTACGTAGAAAATGGGGGTTTTGGAAAATAGATGACGTCATAATGAAATTTTATAATGTTTATAAAGGAGAACAAATAGGCATATCCCAACAATTTTTAATTACACTTTATGAAACAAAATCTATTAGAGATAAACTGGCCGATTTTGCTGATAACTCAGCTAATTTTAAAGAGGTAAGAGTTGCAAGCCCATACCTTGATAATACAGGGGCGGAATACTTAATTAAAATGTTAAAAAATAAGGTCAAAATTAAACTTCTCACGAGAAAAAAGGAAACAAAAAAAGCTCAAGAAGATGCGTTATCCATATTAAAACAATTAGGTGCAGAGATAAGATACGATAACATGCTTCATGCTAGACTCATTATTTTCGATGATATAGCCGCTATAATATCTTCTGCTGATCTTGATTCAGAAGGTTTAAATAATCAAAAACAAGCTGGAATACTTTCGTTTGATAAAATTGTAGTAAGAGATGCTATTACCTTCTTTGATAAAGCTTGGGAAATAGCCGAGAAAGCATGAATCTTTAACATATGTTTAATACTTTTGATAAAATATATTTTTCATATCCATTAAGTCCCTACATTCGATATAGGCTAAAACACCATAATACCACTAATTTATCTTTATTGTAAGTTCCAAAATCAGTTTGACTTCAACAAAGCGTTTCATTTCTTCCTTTTAGCATTAGCTCAAGGCAGGTATAGTGGAGCTTCCGAGACTACTTTGCAAGAAGATATTAATATTATTCATAAAACAAGTAATTTTGAAGATGCGATCGCAGAATTGCATAAAGAATTTGGCTCGATAGAGATAAATAAGGATGCTGTAAAGAACGCTGTCCATTATCAAGGCTTAGGAAGATTTCTAAAATTAGTTTTATATCTTATAGTTTATAAGAACCAAGCAGCGGATTGGTTTAATGGGGTAAGATTAGTTTTTTTCAGGCATAATGAAATAAATAGAGATTTCACAATTGAAGTACACCACTTCTTCCCGAAAAGTCTCTTGAAAAGTGTTGGTTATAGTGAAGAAACAAGAAGCATTAGCTAATATAGTTTTTGTAAATCCTAGAACAAATAAAAGACTTAGGGATGAACCATATGTTTATATCAAAAATTACAAAATAAATAGAAAGGAAATTTCAAAGCAATTAATACCATGAGATGGAAAAACACTGGAAACTAAAGAACTACGAGAAGTTCTTAGCCGTTAGGTCAGAAAAGCTCGCTACTGAATTAAAAAGTATATGAAGAATCTATATCCACAGTTTTATACACAATGAAAATTATGTAAAATTCATTAATTATTGTCTCAGTTATTAAAATTTTGTGTACAACTATACTTTAGAATGGTTAAACAGCTAAACTCTTTTTTTAAATCTTAATACTTTCATAATTTAAAAGTTTATTAATCTTTATAAAATAAATTATAGTAGGATATGGGTTATTCTATGGGTGATGGTCTGTGAAGAACTTCACCATATCTTTAGCTAAAGATTGGGCTTTGAGATGGATTAGAGGTTTCGTCAAGATTTTATCAATAGGGTTTAAAACAATGGTTAACTTTCCTTCTGCTAACTTCCTAGAACAATTCAGAGTTTTGATTAACAATAAGCAAATCAATTATGAGTTATAGCGAAGTTGTTCTTAACGTAAGACTTAAAGAAGTTGTAGATACCATTATTGAAATCGCAAAGGAAGTAGAATTAAGTGATGGTAGTGAAGATGATTTAAAGATTCGTGTCGAAACGTTGTTAGACCAAAATATATGGAAAATCCTTGGTGTGCCTTCTCCTAAATATGAGTACACGATCAAAGGTGTCAAAGGTACGTCTATTAAGCATTATAGAGTCGATGCTCTGTATGGTCTCACAATATTTGAATATAAGAAACCAGGAACTTTACGTAAGCCTAAAGCCAGAGAGGATGCTATAAAAAAATTAAGAGAGGAATATATACCAGCTCTCTCAGATAATATTTATATTCAAGGAATAATTAGCGAAATTAGAAATAAAGGTTTGGTTCCAAGATTAGCAGGTATAATATTGGATGGATATAATGTCATTTTCGTGGATTATAACATGGATACTAATAACTATATCGTTGAACCTGAAGTGGAAGCATATTCGCTTGATGTTGAAAGGCTCAGAAAAATCATAAGAATAGTTATAGCATCTTATAGGAAAAAACTAGATGCGAAAATTTTAGCGAGCGACTTTGGTTTCAAAAGCCGCATAGCTCGGAGTAGCGTAAGAATTTTTTACAACGCACTTTTAAATCCTAGAAGTACAAAAACTCAGTTTCTGTTCGAGGAATGGAAGAAAACCATCTCGTATGCCTACCCACTTCAAGGTGAGGAGTTAAGAAAAATTGCGGAATATTACGGGTTCTCAAAGGAAGAAATAAAGAAAATTGACAGTGTTAAATTATTTTATGCTATACAAACCTACTATGCTCTTTTGTTAAAATTACTAGCAGCTGAAGTTGCAGCTAGATTTTATGATAGTAGTGCGGGTGAATATATCAAACGTTTATTAAGATTTGAAAGTGAAGAGGACATTAAGAGAGAATTAGAATTACTGGAATCAGGTTCTGTATATAAGTGGTATGGTATCAGAAACTTTTTCGAAGGTGAAATGTTTAGTTGGTACCTCGATGAATGGGGTCCTGAAATATATGGAATTATAATAGAAATAATAAGGAAACTAGATGAATATGATGTTGAAGTTTTAACTCGCGACCTTTCAAGTGCTAGAGATATGTTCAAATTGTTGTATGAAGAATTAATTCCAAGAGAAGAGGTAAGGAAATATCTAGGTATATATACTACTCCAGACTGGTTAGCTGAATTAATACTAAACGAATTAGGTCTGAATGTTGAAGGACTTAAGAAAATGGAATTACAGGGTATAGATCCACTTAAAATAAAGATACTAGATCCAGGTGTTGGTACAGGAACATTTCTATCCTTGATCATACAAAGATTGGCATCTTATCTCAGAGAGAAGTATCGCAATCAGATACCTATGGATGTTGCCAAGCGTACATTAATAGCTATAACAAAAAATATTATAGGCTTTGATATAGACGCGTTAGCCGTTCTTACCTCAAAGACCAATTATCTACTTTCCCTTGCTGCTACAGAATTTTTAGCATATAAGGAAGGAGCGGAAATAGAAATTCCAATATATATGGTTAACTCTGTTATGACAGCTGAAGAGTTGAAGGACACCAATATGGTAATTATAAATAATAAGCCTATAACGGTGGAAGTTGTTAAGATACCGACAGTCACTGGTGAGTTCTTGATACCTTTAAGAGTCGTAAGATCAGATAAGCTAAGTGAGTTCTTACTAAAGGTCTCAGATCTGTTAGAACGGCCCGGATTAACTAATAGTGCTGATTCTATTAATGTTCTTAAAGCATATACAGAGGGTTACATTAATCAGGAAGAAAGTGAAGCGGTACTTAGAATCTTGAGAGAATTTTACACCAAATTATTCGAGCTCAAGAAGAAAAACGAAGATACGATATGGATACCGATTCTTAAAAGTCATATTTTGTCTACCATGTTTGAAAAGAAGTTTGATTTTATCGTGGGCAATCCGCCATGGGTGGCATATAGATATATAGTGAATCTTCTATATCAGGAGAAAGTTAAGAATATGATTGTAGATAGTTATGAGTTAGTGTTAGATGCACATTTGATGACACATATGGAAATGGCAACTCTTTTCCTTGTAAGAGTTATGGACCTCTATTTGAAAGATGGATGTCAGCTCGGATTTGTTATGCCTAGAGCTATTTTTAGCGCCGATCAGCATGATAGGTTTAGGGATTGTAAAGTAAAAGGAGTAGCTTATGAACTACTTAAGATAATAGATTGTGAGAATGTGAATCCTTTATTTTATGTTCCTGCATGTACCGTGATTGTCAGAAAGGGTGGCAAAACTACATATCCAATAAACGCTACTGTTATCAGTGGGAGGCTGCCGGAGGATAGAAACAAAACCATTCCTCTAGAAGAGGCGAAGAAACATCTGAAATTAAAAGAAGAAAAAATTTACCTTAATAAAATTGGTAAAAGAACATGGCTTGATTATAAAGAAATAAGATTAAGGAGTGGAAGAAGCTATTATTATGAGTATTTTAAACAGGGAGCAACTATAGTTCCTCAAGCATGCTGGTTCGTAGATATTATTGACCAGCATACAGGCTTTGCAACAGTTAAAACGAGTAAAAGAGTTAAACTTAAAGGTAAGGTGAAGCACGAGATGCCATTATTACCTGTAGAAAATAAGTTCATATTTGGAGTTCTGACAGGTTCTGAGATCATGCCATTTTGCCATTTATCGCCAAATACAGCTGTCTTGCCAATCCTTCCTATGGGAAACAAGTATCATCTAATAACAAAAGATGAGGCAAAGCGTTCAAATTATGATAAGCTTGTCGGGTGGTTAAAAGAAGCAGAGAAAGTATGGGAAAAAGTTAGAGAAACAAAACAAGAAAAAGCAACGCTTTATGAATGGCTAGACTATCAGCATAAGCTATCTGATCAAAAATCCAAAATAAGATTTAAGGTTGTATATCTAAGATCTGGTACACATCTATGTGCAACTGTCGTTGATGTAGAAAAGATTCTTGAAGAAGACAAGCGATTAAACGGTGTTATAGTAGAGAGTACACTATACCATTATGAGACTAATGATATAAATGAAGCCTTCTACTTGGTAGCTATACTTAACTCTAGTATTCTTGATAAACTAATTAAGCCTATGCAATCTAAAGGCGAATTTGGTGAACGTGATATCCATAAAAAACCTTTAGAGTTTCCTATACCTAGCTATGATCCCGATAATCCTATTCATAAAAAACTCTCTGAATTTGGTAGAAAAGGATTTGAAATTGCTCATAAAATTTTACCTCAGAAACTTAAAAAATATGACTATGATAAAAAGCTTGCGGAAAGAGGAACGTTAGTTCCACAGGAGGTTGCTACTATAAGAAAGAATCTCAAGGAAAGCCTTAAGGATCTAATAGATCAAATAGATAGCTTGGTTATTGAATTATTCAAAGAAAAAATTGCAGAGGCAACCTCACTTGAACAATATATGAAGGAATAATAGGTTTTACTAAACTTAACACTGAATTGCTAAGAGTTATTTGCATCGAAATTTCTGAATAGAATAAAATTAAGTTCTTTTAACTTTCAAAGAGATGGCATAAAAGGTTTGATGAAATTATTGCTTTCCTAAAGGAATAAAAGGTATTATTAGAAAAGTAAGAGCATTTGAGTACGGTCATATATGCGAATTGGAGTTAGTAGGCTTTATGTTAGTGTTGCTTTGTTTTAGACTATCCAATAACACTAGGTAAATATTTGATTAGCTACCCCTATTCGTTAGAATTAAACGATCTCGAAAAAATCGTTAATATGTGTAAAGCTAGTAAACTAGATCTAAAAATAATTGGAGATTCGGAATATTTTCCATGTCATACATTTAAAATAATTATCAAAAAAAGAAAAACATAAGTCTTCCTGTCCACCCATCTATCTAAAGTCGCTCACTTTTTCTAAACTACTTAAGCAAACGTCGCATAAAGCGGAAGTTAGGAATCTGGCCAATATTAAGAAGACACTGACCTAATATCATATAGAAGACCTATAATAACTCTAAATCTTTCCTATTAGCAAAATGAACATATCAACTTAAAATGTTCTCATATTTATTACTTACTAAACATTGCTACTCCAATCATATAATCTGAATTTTTTAAGCTAATATTGTATATTCGCAATAATTACGTTATTTTAAAAAGAAGTTGCTTGCCTGTATCTGCTAAAATAATAAAATTTTAGTTCCGAAAAGAAACATTAGGTACGTAATACGTAAGCTTTTAGTAGTTTTATCAAGTAGTTAAGTTCAATTATCGCTTGCTGTACAGCGAATTCGGTTTCTATTTCCGTCGGAATCGGAGTATATAACAATTCCTTCTTCCTGATCTTGTCCTTCTTCCTGGTCTTGGTATGAATTCCTAATCTAGAAGTGTAATTAAAAGTAGCACTGAGAATCCCAAATAGAGCTTCGCCCATTTCTTCTGCCGCTTCATCTTTTGCTTCATACTCATGAGCTTCAATACAAAGAGTCTTATAAATCTCTTTATATAGCTCTTTTAGCTGATCAAGACCTTCAATAGTTTTTCTTGCTTCATCGATTATTCCTCGCCGCTCAGTGGCTGTTTTTGCATCCTTTTGTTTATTCATTATTTCTAATAATAACTTCTGCTTCTCTAATAGTAATTCAAAAGCCTTCTTTAATCTTGTTTCCTTTACATAACTTAAGTCTATAGGTTCAGCAATAATTTCGATGAATTCTCTCTTCAGCATATCGGCTTTCTGAAGAATCTTCTCAATGAAATTCCTACGAGTTACGAGATAACTTTTCTCAGTTGTAATATCAATTGGAATAAAAGTTATATTCATTATGTCTTGTTGCTGTGTATAATTTTCCCTTATGAATCCCCATGCACCAATATTCCACGTGATCTCCAAATCATCTGAGCCCAGCTTCCTATCTATTTCATGTATTTCATTTCTAGAAAGCGGTTTAGAATTAATTAATATTCTTAGAGGGCTCCCACCAATTAGCCGGAATCCTCTTAACTCAGCGGGAATATCTATACTTGTATTACGAATAGGATTTATAAGTCGGATAAACCCTTCGGAATAAAGAACATAGAAATCATGTATATAGTCTCTAGGTTGTGAATTTATTTCTAATATTCCTTTTTCATACAAGATATCTAAAGTAAGCCTTAATTCATATGGATACTTGCTTTCTGAAAGGTATAAATCTATGAATCTGGTCTCCCTAAAAATCAATCTGGCCATATGAGTCAATAATAATATTTTTAGCTTTATTTTAACTTTTACTTTAATGTGATAACCCATATATCTAAAAATGATATGGATGATTCATAATAAAGCTGAGCATGTTAAAGATAAATTTGATAAACTGATAAGGAAATAAGGTATAATCCAAAAGCTGCTATGAAAATTTAACTTTAAAGTAATTGAACCATATGCCTAACGTTATGTATTGATAAGAACGAATTATTATAAAAGTTTTATGCATAGACTAAAAAATGAAAAAGTTAATCTTTCATTTTATTTTAATCAAATGGTATAAGTGCGGGATTCATCTCTTTAAGGAACTTAAATAGCTCTTCTGAAGAAGCTAAATCATCAAGATTATGAGCTAAGATTTTTTCATATTCTTTATTATCGTAGAAAGTCGGTATATCTTTACCAGTTATCTCAGGATATTTTCTCTTAATACGTGCTTTTGAAAGCCAGTGGTTAAGAGAACGCCGATCATTACCTAAATATTGGTACAAATCAAACCACTTTTTGTTGTAGATTTCCCAAAATTCTCGTCTATATTTACCTAAAATTTTCAACCTCTCCAACATGAATGGTACGTCAAATTTAAGGTTATTATAACCAACGATGGTTTCTTCAATCTTATTTATTTCTTCTATAGCTTCGAAAATCATTTTTGCTTCATCCCCAATTTCCCAAATTTTCCTTTGTTTTACCTTCTTACCTTTTTTCATTCCAATCACTATAACCATGCTTTCATAAGGATCTAAGCCGGTTGTTTCTATATCAAATGATATTACCATGTCATTTTCTTGATAAATTTTCTTTTCTTTTATATAAATTTTATCAGAAAAATTTCTCTTTCTAAAATAAATGCTATTCGAAATATTTAATGCAAATAAATCTAAAAATTTTAATGAAAAAATTATATAGCGTTAAGAACTAAAGAACGGTGCAAGCTCTATTCATCAATTTTTGACTCAATTCAAATCGAATAAAAAATGTTGTAGCTTGTTATAATACACCTATAATGATTTGAAGCAAGTTACAATTAATGATTACTCGATGCTATGCGGAACTCCAAATATTCTTAGAGCAGCTTCCCCTTGCTCAGTTAAGATCACTTCGCTTCTTCTTCCAGAATATTCTACCTTGACATAACCCCACTCTTTTTCTAAGGGATTAAGTATAGCTCGTAGTTGACTATGTTTAGCTGCTACCGTTAATTTTTTGTATTCCTTTGGTCTTATTATTTTAAGCTTGACAAGTTCTTGAATTAGTTCTCGTTTACGCATTCTTCCACAGCCTTTTCTAGAATAGAAAGAACAATTAAATGTTCATTCTTTGGTTTCCTTATTTCAAGAACAGGTAACATTACTATACCTATTACCTCTTCTTCATTTGATTTCTCATGCCTAGACGTGCTATAATCTCTTTTAGCATAATATTGTATATTATTGTCCACCACTTATCATGCAAACTAGCATGCCCGCCATAGCTGTAATTTTGCTCCCTGTTGAAACATTGAAATAAATTTGGTTGCCTTTTTCCTTTTCTTTTTCAAATATTTCTCTAAATTCTTCTACACAATCAAGCAAATCCCAAA
>Ga0208549_100560_pt1 | contig 15367 bp, 9 predicted proteins | sample BED_host_MetaG_FD_187135 | JGI IMG/M metagenome (GOLD analysis project Ga0208549, IMG submission 187135) | Hot spring microbial mat communities from Yellowstone National Park, Wyoming, USA - BED_host_MetaG (SPAdes) (version 2) | ecosystem: Environmental > Aquatic > Thermal springs > Hot (42-90C) >... | reverse complement strand
CTACCGAACTCGAGCCTCCTGTGGTACTGGAACGGCGTGATGTTCCTGGACAGGAACCACACCTCCCTAGGACAGACGTGGAGGTACCACACCATGGTTCCCGTGACGACCACGTCAGGGGCTAAATTGATGTCCATGAATTATATTGTATCAAGGGGCTAATATTCTCTCCTCAAGTCTGGGAGTTCTTTCTCAGCCTCGTTAGGAACTTAGGTCTTGGTCTTTCGTCCAGGAGGGCCTTCACTGACAAGAGTGGAGCAGGAAAATTGTTGTAGTTCACTCTGTTCGCTCGACGTGTTTCAAACCCTCAAAGGATCGCTACAAACCACAAAAATCTGAGGGATAGACCCAGAGAACGAATACGGTTTCAAACCCTCAAAGGATCGCTACAAACTCGCGGGTACGAGACTGACTCAGAACGCTCTAGGCTATCTGTTTCAAACCCTCAAAGGATCGCTACAAATCTCAGCGTGGCGAAATTATTTGAATTTTGCCACGCGTTTCAAACCCTCAAAGGATCGCTACAAACGAGGTCAGAAAGGACTCGTAATCATTGACTTCGAGGAGTTTCAAACCCTCAAAGGATCGCTACAAACTATCCGATTCTTATACTTGTGGATCTTCTAGTTATCAGTTTCAAACCCTCAAAGGATCGCTACAAACTCTAGAGACCTCAGAGCCTCCCCAGAGACCTAAGGTGTTTCAAACCCTCAAAGGATCGCTACAAACAGGGAGTAGTTTCTAGCGGGGATATCGCTGATTTCTGTTTCAAACCCTCAAAGGATCGCTACAAATTCCAATTACGTCTAACAACGTTTCTCTTAACAACGTTGTTTCAAACCCTCAAAGGATCGCTACAAATGAGCTTCCTCCCTCACTCTCTCGGGATCCTTTATGTTTCAAACCCTCAAAGGATCGCTACAAATCCCCCCAAAAACGAAAACCCACAATCATTAGACCAAAGTTTCAAACCCTCAAAGGATCGCTACAAATTTTTTGTTTCTTCATACTTTTCTCTTCTTTCATCTAGTTTCAAACCCTCAAAGGATCGCTACAAATACAGATAATGCTATTATTGCCTCTCTATTACCATCTGGTTTCAAACCCTCAAAGGATCGCTACAAATAGCCTCCTGCGGATACTGAGGCTCCTGCCGATGGAGTTTCAAACCCTCAAAGGATCGCTACAAATTTTGGCTGATGAGTATGCCAAGGAGAGGGGGATATGTTTCAAACCCTCAAAGGATCGCTACAAAAAGAAGAATTTGACATCAGCGGAAAAAGTTTCGGAAAGTTTCAAACCCTCAAAGGATCGCTACAAACTATTATAGCTGAGGAGTATGCTAGAGAGAGAAACATGTTTCAAACCCTCAAAGGATCGCTACAAATGATTTCATCGTCGTCATTTTTCTGTTCAGCAAAAAGTTTCAAACCCTCAAAGGATCGCTACAAAACTGAAAAATCGCCTAACTCCCACTCGCCCGTCAGGGTGTTTCAAACCCTCAAAGGATCGCTACAAAAGCTTTTCTATTTCTTTCTTAGTCTCGAGAATCGCCACGGTTTCAAACCCTCAAAGGATCGCTACAAATCCCTTGCTAATCAATACTAGACGGCAGGTCTTAGCGTTTCAAACCCTCAAAGGATCGCTACAAAATTTTCGCCCTAACGCATTTAACCTTTTTTTACGTCTAGTTTCAAACCCTCAAAGGATCGCTACAAAGAAACGCCTGCAAATTTAATGCCTGGCTGAAAAACAGTTTCAAACCCTCAAAGGATCGCTACAAACTGGCAAAATGGCGAACTGGTGGTGAATAGTACTGGAGGTTTCAAACCCTCAAAGGATCGCTACAAAACCCCTAAAAGTTTTTAGTAGCAAACTTTTCTGGAGTAGGTGTACTTGTTTCAAACCCTCAAAGGATCGCTACAAAATGCGAAATTAAAAATTTGATAAGAATGAGGATAAGAAGAGTTTCAAACCCTCAAAGGATCGCTACAAACACATGGATTACATTATCATATTTTATACTTTACAAAGTTTCAAACCCTCAAAGGATCGCTACAAACACATGGATTACATTATCATATTTTATACTTTACAAAGTTTCAAACCCTCAAAGGATCGCGACAAACACATGGATTACATTATCATATTTTATACTTTACAAAGTTTCAAACCCTCAAAGGATCGCTACAAATTCATTCGCTAATTCTACAATTGCATCAATGAGTTTATGTTTCAAACCCTCAAAGGATCGCTACAAAACCGTTTAAGGGCATCGTACATCTTTTCATCCATCTCTAGTTTCAAACCCTCAAAGGATCGCGACAAAACACCGCTAAAAGGACAATTGAGCGTCTCACAGAGAAAGTGTTTCAAACCCTCAAAGGATCGCTACAAACCTTTCCCATTTCTCCTTAATATCAGCGCCACTATCTTGTTTCAAACCCTCAAAGGATCGCTACAAACTTGATACTTGAGATACCAGCCCGATGCGCCGTTAGGGAGTTTCAAACCCTCAAAGGATCGCTACAAATCAAGTTGAAGGCCTTGAACTGTTGGAGGACTTAAGTAGTTTCAAACCCTCAAAGGATCGCTACAAAACTCCACCACGTCTTATTACTCCTCATCAACTCTGTCGGGTTTCAAACCCTCAAAGGATCGCTACAAATTTTCTGATGAATTCCACCTCGCGGGGTTCGCGTGTAGTTTCAAACCCTCAAAGGATCGCTACAAAAATTACATATATACTGACACAAAGAAAGCATGAAATGTTTCAAACCCTCAAAGGATCGCTACAAAACTTTACGGCAACGTCGACCCCCAGACGCTCCTACGAATGTTTCAAACCCTCAAAGGATCGCTACAAAATGCCGTGGTGAAGCTCTGGCCAAACAGGTCATATTGGTTTCAAACCCTCAAAGGATCGCTACAAAAAGACGAAGACGAAGAGATCGACACGACGGAGCTGTAGTTTCAAACCCTCAAAGGATCGCTACAAAACCCCTAAAAGGGTTTCGATGTTAGACAGAACTGCTGTAACCCTGTCCGTTTCAAACCCTCAAAGGATCGCTACAAAAACAAAGATAAGTCGAACAGAAATAGATGGAGACGTAACGAGTTTCAAACCCTCAAAGGATCGCTACAAAATTCCCGGACCTACGGCCTTCCTCCAGGTTGAAAATGGTTTCAAACCCTCAAAGGATCGCTACAAATTGACTACGACGTCTAGGTCAACGAGTTCTATGACGTTTCAAACCCTCAAAGGATCGCTACAAAACTGACTGATCCGAGAACAATGGAATTTGTGAAGATGAGTTTCAAACCCTCAAAGGATCGCTACAAAACCAGTAACACCGACACCTATTCTGGGGAATTTTTCTAGAAGTTTCAAACCCTCAAAGGATCGCTACAAAACCCCTAAAAGTGTTGGGGGGAGTTAGGTCATTCACGAACGCTGGGGTGTTTCAAACCCTCAAAGGATCGCTACAAATAAATTGTTGTAAATTCTGAATGGTCAAAAAATGCATTTAGTTTCAAACCCTCAAAGGATCGCTACAAATTCCACCGTTCGCCGAAAGCGTCAACGGCCCTCCGGTTTCAAACCCTCAAAGGATCGCTACAAATATCTCCAGTCGAGGAACAGACTTATAGATGAGGTCAGTTTCAAACCCTCAAAGGATCGCTACAAAATGAATGATGTTGTTCCTTCACTTGTTCTCCTTATTATGTTTCAAACCCTCAAAGGATCGCTACAAACAAGTTAGACAAGAAATACAAACTACATTGAAGGAGTTTGGTTTCAAACCCTCAAAGGATCGCTACAAACAGTAACCATGGTGAAAAAAGTGAAAGCAATCCCTAAAGGTTTCAAACCCTCAAAGGATCGCTACAAACTACATCAAAACGCATCAACATATGCATCAACTGGATTGTTTCAAACCCTCAAAGGATCGCTACAAACGCTTTCACTTTCTTATTTTTATAAAAGTGTGCAATTCGTTTCAAACCCTCAAAGGATCGCTACAAACACGCTATTGCCAATCATATTGTCCTTGAGAGATGCCAGGTTTCAAACCCTCAAAGGATCGCTACAAACCTTTTCAACTTTGTAGATCATGATCTATTTCTTTTTCGTTTCAAACCCTCAAAGGATCGCTACAAACCCTCCATGATCCTTTTAACTCGCACGCCCCTCTACTGGTTTCAAACCCTCAAAGGATCGCTACAAACAAACTGTACGTGGGCAATCTCCCATTCAGATATATGGTGTTTCAAACCCTCAAAGGATCGCTACAAACAGATCATGAGGCAAGGCGTGTCAAACGAGAACGTACTGTGTTTCAAACCCTCAAAGGATCGCTACAAACTCATTGGGGGATTATAAATTCTTCTTATGAAAACTAGGTTTCAAACCCTCAAAGGATCGCTACAAACCTCCTCCGTAGAGGATCGGTCTCAAGTATGCTTTTTTCCCGTTTCAAACCCTCAAAGGATCGCTACAAACCATCTGGGTAGCACCCGTTCCCCACGGGTGTCCACTCGGTTTCAAACCCTCAAAGGATCGCTACAAACAAAGTAGGATGACCGTGATCTGGTAATTGCCGGGTGCGTTTCAAACCCTCAAAGGATCGCTACAAACTCCCCATGTTTGTCTTTCCACCTAACTTACTCATGGTTTCAAACCCTCAAAGGATCGCTACAAACTTTTAGCCACTCATGACTGGGAAATCCCGGACATGAGTTTCAAACCCTCAAAGGATCGCTACAAACACATTCGTAGGAGCGTCTGAGGGTTTACCTCGCCATAGTTTCAAACCCTCAAAGGATCGCTACAAACCAGTAGCTGTCCAAGCTCCTTCGCCAACGATTTACGCGTTTCAAACCCTCAAAGGATCGCTACAAACGCTGAGATTTCTACGGCCTTACTGATTTTCGCGAAAGTTTCAAACCCTCAAAGGATCGCTACAAACGCTGAGATTTCTACGGCCTTACTGATTTTCGCGAAAGTTTCAAACCCTCAAAGGATCGCTACAAACAGGGATAACGTTCATCTCAGGCATAATAACGTAGAGAGTTTCAAACCCTCAAAGGATCGCTACAAACGCTTCCGAAATATCGTAACGTTTTGCGGTTTCTCTGATGTTTCAAACCCTCAAAGGATCGCTACAAACTACAAACTACTATATCCGATCCGATCCCGCCACCTACACTGAGTGTTTCAAACCCTCAAAGGATCGCTACAAACCCAGAACTTATCGACGCAAGGAAAACTTGCAGGCCTTGTTTCAAACCCTCAAAGGATCGCTACAAACTTTAGCCAGCCCATCGCTCTCACACTGTCTCAACGGTTTCAAACCCTCAAAGGATCGCTACAAACAGGTCCTGGTTAGCCCTGACTAATGCGATCACCACTCCGTTTCAAACCCTCAAAGGATCGCTACAAACACAGACTCATTGACGGCAACGAAGAGAGGGAGATCCCGTGTTTCAAACCCTCAAAGGATCGCTACAAACTCAAAAACTATCTTCCTTCGCAGGCCAAATGGGACAGTTTCAAACCCTCAAAGGATCGCTACAAACCCATATTGTTCTCATATATCTAAGGATTTAGATACTTGTTTCAAACCCTCAAAGGATCGCTACAAACGCCTTATCGCCCTCCTTGCCCCTTCTGTGTCTTTAATGCCGTTTCAAACCCTCAAAGGATCGCTACAAACAAAAAAATCATAATTGGTTTCGAATGTCCATTTTGGTTTCAAACCCTCAAAGGATCGCTACAAACAATAGAAGAGTTAGACCTTACATAAACGAAATAATCTGTTTCAAACCCTCAAAGGATCGCTACAAACTTTTCTTCAGGACCTGAACTAAATTGTTTAGGAACGGGTTTCAAACCCTCAAAGGATCGCTACAAACTCGTGAATCTTTTTGGTGGTTTCGAATACTGAATCCAGGTTTCAAACCCTCAAAGGATCGCTACAAACGAAAAGAAGTAATTCGATACCTAGAAGATTGTTGGGTTTCAAACCCTCAAAGGATCGCTACAAACTCTGGATCCGAACATGAACACGATTTTAGTGAGCGTAGGTTTCAAACCCTCAAAGGATCGCTACAAACTCTCTCATCTATCTCTCTCTACTCTCATGGGGGGAAACGTTTCAAACCCTCAAAGGATCGCTACAAACCTCATCCTGCTCTACATCTTGTTTGCCGTGACCTAGGTTTCAAACCCTCAAAGGATCGCTACAAACTTCGGCCAACTCTGTGACAGGTTCTTCCCCGAAATAGTTTCAAACCCTCAAAGGATCGCTACAAACACATTCTCTGCCGCAAGGAACCCCGTAAACGTCACCAGTTTCAAACCCTCAAAGGATCGCTACAAACACGACTTCAGGGTTAGCTCTCTTATCTTCTCGTCTAGTTTCAAACCCTCAAAGGATCGCTACAAACATCATAAGGAAATAGATGAGGACCAAAAGCCTCCAGGTTTCAAACCCTCAAAGGATCGCTACAAACGTACTATCCCTATGAGGAGGAAAAGGACTAGAAAAAGTTTCAAACCCTCAAAGGATCGCTACAAACCATTGCTCCCTGTGATCGTTCCAAAGGGGAGGAGTTGTTTCAAACCCTCAAAGGATCGCTACAAACAGTGAGATGCAGGAGGGTGAGTGAGATGGACCAGAACGTTTCAAACCCTCAAAGGATCGCTACAAACTCGATCTGCAGTAGCTCCCTCACGTATTCGGACAAGTAGTTTCAAACCCTCAAAGGATCGCTACAAACCCTTCGTCGTTTTGGCTGAACCTCTCTATCCTTTCCTGTTTCAAACCCTCAAAGGATCGCTACAAACTGCGAGACGGCTCAACGTCACTTTTGCATTATTTTCATGTTTCAAACCCTCAAAGGATCGCTACAAACCTATGTGGAGCATTACTCGAAGCAGACGAGGCTCAGTTTCAAACCCTCAAAGGATCGCTACAAACAAAATATGGATGAGTGAAAAATGTATAGTTGTCCATTGTTTCAAACCCTCAAAGGATCGCTACAAACTAATCTGGAATGAAACAAATAGTGATATAAGACCTGGTTTCAAACCCTCAAAGGATCGCTACAAACCAATTACAAAAAGACAAATTAATTATATCGAAATCTGTTTCAAACCCTCAAAGGATCGCTACAAACGAAAATCAATTTATGCGTATTTAGTAGACGGATTAGGTTTCAAACCCTCAAAGGATCGCTACAAACTTGACCAACGCGTTGAAGATGAGGAGTCCTACCGCAGTTTCAAACCCTCAAAGGATCGCTACAAACCTGCCCTCTTGGTGTTGGGGTCTACGGGGAAAATGGGTTTCAAACCCTCAAAGGATCGCTACAAACAAATTAGAAAGGTAAATGTAACCAGTCCTAGACTGGTTTCAAACCCTCAAAGGATCGCTACAAACAGTATCATTTTATTATACATTTCTGGTGATTCTACCTGTTTCAAACCCTCAAAGGATCGCTACAAACACTTTAGGCCTTTGGGGAGGCTCTGAGGTCTCTAGGTGTTTCAAACCCTCAAAGGATCGCTACAAACGCATCCGTTACCCGCCCAGTCCCAATAGAAATGTTCAGTTTCAAACCCTCAAAGGATCGCTACAAACATATAGGGCATGAGCTAATGTCGCATTCTGTTCTAGAGTTTTAAACCCTCAAAGGATCGCTACAAACGCCGTTATCTCAGACCGTTATAGACGGTTACGTCGTGTTTCAAACCCTCAAAGGATCGCTACAAACTTAGGGATGGAGAATTCTTTATCAGCTCCATCCCCAGTTTCAAACCCTCAAAGGATCGCTACAAACACAGAATTACGCCGACAATATTGTATAAAAATCTCTAGTTTCAAACCCTCAAAGGATCGCTACAAACCACAGGCACTAAGGATGGCTCCCACCCCGATCTTTTGTTTCAAACCCTCAAAGGATCGCTACAAACACAATCGGAGAAATGGCACGTCGGTGATGACGAGGTGTTTCAAACCCTCAAAGGATCGCTACAAACGTACGAGGAGGAAAAACATTTCGCCGTCATCGATCCGTTTCAAACCCTCAAAGGATCGCTACAAACTACCCTTTCACCTCTTAGTTATCGCAAACTGAAACACAGTTTCAAACCCTCAAAGGATCGCTACAAACGTTCTATCTTTAGTCGTCCTGACGCTATTCATGACTTGTTTCAAACCCTCAAAGGATCGCTACAAACAGCGCCGTTCTACTCGGGATGGGGGTTATAGGGAGTTGTTTCAAACCCTCAAAGGATCGCTACAAACATTTTCATCAAGTTGTAAATCCCTACATATTTCCGCGTTTCAAACCCTCAAAAGATCGCTACAAACTTTTCCCGAAATCAATTGTATGTACAAGTGGATAAAGTTTCAAACCCTCAAAGGATCGCTACAAACGCCCTCGCAAATGAAAAATTTGAGAAATGGACAGGGTGTTTCAAACCCTCAAAGGATCGCTACAAACGAGGTGTTTCCCCCCAATTTTGCCTTGTTTTTCCCTGTTTCAAACCCTCAAAGGATCGCTACAAACAAAGAATCTATTTCGGATACAATTCTAACTATATAATGTTTCAAACCCTCAAAGGATCGCTACAAACTCTTACGTTGTATCGAAAGAAGACTTAGAGCTGTTGTTTCAAACCCTCAAAGGATCGCTACAAACGAAAGAAGGTGATAGGTACATTGTTCGCGATACGCTGTTTCAAACCCTCAAAGGATCGCTACAAACAGAGTTTTTGGCTAAGCATCCGATCGTTTATTTCGTGTTTCAAACCCTCAAAGGATCGCTACAAACAAGTCGAAATACACGATCCAAGATGAGGTAGATCTAGGTTTCAAACCCTCAAAGGATCGCTACAAACTCGAAACCCATTGGCTCTCTACTTTGTAAGCTGACGGTTTCAAACCCTCAAAGGATCGCTACAAACTACAACCTCTCCTCTTAAGACAGATCACGACCTTCATGTTTCAAACCCTCAAAGGATCGCTACAAACCTAAATCAAACCATGGCCCGCCATCACCATTATCTCGTTTCAAACCCTCAAAGGATCGCTACAAACTTCAAAAGTTGGGCTGAGCCATATTGATTTAGAAAAAGCGTTTCAAACCCTCAAAGGATCGCTACAAACGGAAGGACATATACATGAAACTCGGCAAGTGGTTTGGTTTCAAACCCTCAAAGGATCGCTACAAACTGTTGAACAGTTAAAATATAAAAACACTTATTAGAGGTTTCAAACCCTCAAAGGATCGCTACAAACAGTGGTGAATTGTGATAAGATGTTGTCGTAGAAAATAGTTTCAAACCCTCAAAGGATCGCTACAAACAGCGTGAATAGACGAAAAGCTTTATAAACCTCTACCTAGTTTCAAACCCTCAAAGGATCGCTACAAACTCACAGAACTTAAACAATTTTTCAATTTGAAATTTTTGTTTCAAACCCTCAAAGGATCGCTACAAACAGTAGTTCCGAATTAGTAGTTCTACCATACAAATAAGTTTCAAACCCTCAAAGGATCGCTACAAACAACTTCTCGGTATTCTATGATTCATGGCGTACCAGTCGTTTCAAACCCTCAAAGGATCGCTACAAACGCTTTAGATGGCGTTAAGTATAACTCTTGATAAGCCGTGTTTCAAACCCTCAAAGGATCGCTACAAACTCTATTGCGTTTTGGGTATACCCCCCAAAGAGCAGATGGTTTCAAACCCTCAAAGGATCGCTACAAACATCCTATCCGTATACTGACTCCCGATTTCGTGATCAGTTTCAAACCCTCAAAGGATCGCTACAAACTCCTAGAACATGAAGATATGAAACTTTTTTTCTTAAGGTTTCAAACCCTCAAAGGATCGCTACAAACTGTTCTCACACCCCCTTTACCATGTATGAACAGAAGAACAGTTTCAAACCCTCAAAGGATCGCTACAAACCTGGATCAGGAAAAAAATGAAGTATATGTATACGAATATGTTTCAAACCCTCAAAGGATCGCTACAAACCTGGATCAGGAAAAAAATGAAGTATATGTATACGAATATGTTTCAAACCCTCAAAGGATCGCTACAAACAGATTGTTTAGGAACGGTAAAAAGTCGTGAAAATATCGTTTCAAACCCTCAAAGGATCGCTACAAACTTAGTGAAGTAGTGGTAACTGGTTTGACACTTACGAGTTTCAAACCCTCAAAGGATCGCTACAAACTCGACACAGTGCAGTATACATGTCCGGCGTTACTGCGTTGTTTCAAACCCTCAAAGGATCGCTACAAACCTACATCACTCGAAACGTCTCACTACGCTACTATGTTGTTTCAAACCCTCAAAGGATCGCTACAAACAATAAGAGAAAAAGTAGAAAAAGAATATCAGTTTCCGTTTCAAACCCTCAAAGGATCGCTACAAACAATTACATGTTATAGAATGGTTACCGATTCTTTTTCGTTTCAAACCCTCAAAGGATCGCTACAAACTGTAACATTTTGTGGATTAAATTCAGGAATTAGTATCGGTTTCAAACCCTCAAAGGATCGCTACAAACAAGCAGAGTACTCGGTCCTGAAACAGTTCGGATATTGTTTCAAACCCTCAAAGGATCGCTACAAACTCCATGTCACTGATGTTATTCTCCATCTTCCCTTCATGTTTCAAACCCTCAAAGGATCGCTACAAACAGAAGTGCAGACTATCGTCAGGGAGGAGGTGCAAAAGTTTCAAACCCTCAAAGGATCGCTACAAACATGTCTTTTTCTTCGAAATCTCCAATTATACATTCTTGTTTCAAACCCTCAAAGGATCGCTACAAACTCTCTTGCTGACTTTGATCTTGAGCTTCGTACCTTCCGGTTTCAAACCCTCAAAGGATCGCTACAAACCGTTAGTGGTTTACCTCGTGCCTTAAGCGTTCGAGAGTTTCAAACCCTCAAAGGATCGCTACAAACCCGTGATCTGATTCGCTATATGAAAATGCTATTGTGTGTTTCAAACCCTCAAAGGATCGCTACAAACTCCCCTTTCTTTGGGTATATGCCCCTCGCCCTAATGAGTTTCAAACCCTCAAAGGATCGCTACAAACACTGGGGAGTTTAACGGCGAGAAAATGACCGCCTTCTTGTTTCAAACCCTCAAAGGATCGCTACAAACTCATTCAAGATAAGATTAATAGAACTACAAATTATAGTTTCAAACCCTCAAAGGATCGCTACAAACCCTGTCTTTCACTAACTCCAGGATTTGATACTCGTCCAGTTTCAAACCCTCAAAGGATCGCTACAAACACCCTACGGAAGTGTGTTAGAAATCGTAATCGCTTTCCTGTTTCAAACCCTCAAAGGATCGCTACAAACCTCGTTAGGGAACGGACTCTTGTCCTGCTTCGTCGAGTTTCAAACCCTCAAAGGATCGCTACAAACATGCGGTATCAGTTATACTAACATTTCCGACCACAAGTTTCAAACCCTCAAAGGATCGCTACAAACAGAAACAGAACAGAACTGAACTACACAGAACAAAACAGTTTCAAACCCTCAAAGGATCGCTACAAACAGACACACCCCGAAAAGTGGGGTGTCTCTAGTAGGTTTCAAACCCTCAAAGGATCGCTACAAACAAAGCGAGTTATGTTGCTTTGAGGGTTGAACAGTTATGTTTCAAACCCTCAAAGGATCGCTACAAACTTTTTCACCGAATTTACTTTCTCATCGGGGGGATTAGTTTCAAACCCTCAAAGGATCGCTACAAACTCCTATTCATCTGGACCTTTTGGTAATCCTCACCCTCGTTTCAAACCCTCAAAGGATCGCTACAAACATAGGGTTAGAGGATGCAAATCTAGAAACCCTTAAATGTTTCAAACCCTCAAAGGATCGCTACAAACCTAAGCGTCCGTCCCCTTATTTCGTAAAACTCATCGTGTTTCAAACCCTCAAAGGATCGCTACAAACGTAGTGAGGGGAGCGTTTGAGGACTGATTATGTGTAGTTTCAAACCCTCAAAGGATCGCTACAAACCCGATATCGAAGCGTTCATTCCGATCTGGCTATCGAGTTTCAAACCCTCAAAGGATCGCTACAAACTGATAGAACTAAACGTAGTGTGTTCATACTGAATCGTTTCAAACCCTCAAAGGATCGCTACAAACTTAAGAAAAGACTCGCAGCTAACTCTACGCCTCCTAGTTTCAAACCCTCAAAGGATCGCTACAAACCTGTAATAAAAAAAGCTAAACTCCTTCGTGGACCTGGTTTCAAACCCTCAAAGGATCGCTACAAACCGTGTTCTGGTCGGCCCAATCGGTCACAGCGATCGAGTTTCAAACCCTCAAAGGATCGCTACAAACACTGGGGAGTTTACTCCTAGAGGCGAATAGCATGTGTTTCAAACCCTCAAAGGATCGCTACAAACGAGAAGTTGCTGGGCCTTGTCGAAACGGCAGTGAACGTGTTTCAAACCCTCAAAGGATCGCTACAAACTGAGGGGGTCTGCAGCTTCTTCGTCTAAATCTTTCTTGTTTCAAACCCTCAAAGGATCGCTACAAACAAGGAGTTCCTAGAAATGATATAGCAAAGTGTATTAAGTTTCAAACCCTCAAAGGATCGCTACAAACCGTACAAGAAAAAAATGTTCCATTTTCTTTTTTCTGTTTCAAACCCTCAAAGGATCGCTACAAACTACCCCCCTCTCCTTTATTTTTTCAAACTTCTTAAAGTTTCAAACCCTCAAAGGATCGCTACAAACGTAGTGAATGAAATGCATTGCTGCTAGCAGCATTAGTTTCAAACCCTCAAAGGATCGCTACAAACTGGAGGGTAGTACTAGACGCCCTACAAGAGACTGGGTAGTTTCAAACCCTCAAAGGATCGCTACAAACTGAACTCCCAGACCCTGACCTTAACACGTGCGTAGTGTTTCAAACCCTCAAAGGATCGCTACAAACTCAAAGAGATATTTTAGAAAGAATTCTTCCCCATCCGTTTCAAACCCTCAAAGGATCGCTACAAACCTTGGTCTGAGTTTGGGGTTGAACCACTTAGACCACGTTTCAAACCCTCAAAGGATCGCTACAAACGGAGCTGTACAAGGAGCAGGCGTGAAATGCTTACTTTCGTTTCAAACCCTCAAAGGATCGCTACAAACGAGAGAACGAGGAGCTGAAGATGGAGAATGAAAAATGTTTCAAACCCTCAAAGGATCGCTACAAACTCCCTCACTGGGCAAAATATTCCGACGAAGGCGAAGAGTTTCAAACCCTCAAAGGATCGCTACAAACGATAGTCTGGACAGTATTTCCGTTCTCTTTCACTATGTTTCAAACCCTCAAAGGATCGCTACAAACCTTCGGTAGTTGATTCAATTGTAGACGAGATCAGAGAGTTTCAAACCCTCAAAGGATCGCTACAAACGGTGAAAAAGTTTGGAAGTTACACAGCTGCTTATCCCGTTTCAAACCCTCAAAGGATCGCTACAAACTTTCTGGTGTTATTGCATCAATTAGATAGGGGCACTAGTTTCAAACCCTCAAAGGATCGCTACAAACTAGAAAGTGGCTGAAGAGACTGGGAATATGGTTGGGGTTTCAAACCCTCAAAGGATCGCTACAAACAACGGTCAAGAAATCCAAATAAAAGGTAAACAGAAAGTTTCAAACCCTCAAAGGATCGCTACAAACTAGCAACAGAGAGTATCAAGGACACTACTACTACTGGTTTCAAACCCTCAAAGGATCGCTACAAACCTAAATCATATTCTTCACTTTCGCTATCCTCTCCCTCATGTTTCAAACCCTCAAAGGATCGCTACAAACTCGTTTCGCCGTCGGCTATTACTCCATCGAACCCTTCAGTTTCAAACCCTCAAAGGATCGCTACAAACAGCATTGAGGGAAGGAAAGACGCGTGTGAACAATGGGTTTCAAACCCTCAAAGGATCGCTACAAACGATGGGTTCTACGCCTAGGGAGGCAATCGAACACGGTTTCAAACCCTCAAAGGATCGCTACAAACGATGGGTTCTACGCCTAGGGAGGCAATCGAACACGGTTTCAAACCCTCAAAGGATCGCTACAAACGGGGCGAACGCAGTATCTGTTCAAGGACCTTCACCAACGTTTCAAACCCTCAAAGGATCGCTACAAACATCGTCCTGGAATTCACGAAACGGGCAACGTCTGCCAAAGTTTCAAACCCTCAAAGGATCGCTACAAACACGTTACCTTTGCCCATGCATCTCCATCATTCAAGATGTTTCAAACCCTCAAAGGATCGCTACAAACGTAAACTTGCGTAAAACAATCTATTTTGACCCTTATCAGTTTCAAACCCTCAAAGGATCGCTACAAACCCAAGTAAATTCCATTTTTTTCTCTCCCTCTGGTGTTTGTTTCAAACCCTCAAAGGATCGCTACAAACTTTAAACTTCTTTTATTCGGTGAGACCTTCAGGTCAGTTTCAAACCCTCAAAGGATCGCTACAAACGCGATATTTTTGCAAATTTTTCAGGTAAGATTTTATGTTTCAAACCCTCAAAGGATCGCTACAAACTGTTTTTAGATTAATATCAAATTCGTTAGCTAATTCTAGTTTCAAACCCTCAAAGGATCGCTACAAACGATAACCTGACCTTCTTTGCTGCCACAGAAGAAGGCCAGTTTCAAACCCTCAAAGGATCGCTACAAACCATTCTCGTCCCATGAGTGTTAGTCCTCCGAATAGGTTTCAAACCCTCAAAGGATCGCTACAAACGGAGCGGGCTCACCACGCCTAACGTTCCTGGATTGCGTTTCAAACCCTCAAAGGATCGCTACAAACAACTGGCTGACGGATGCTAGGTACTGCTGTGGAGTGCGTTTCAAACCCTCAAAGGATCGCTACAAACTGTGAAGAGGAGTGAAATAAATGGACAGAGATGAACTGTTTCAAACCCTCAAAGGATCGCTACAAACCAGTCTTTGCATCCTGCTCGTCCTCGGCGAATACCGAGTTTCAAACCCTCAAAGGATCGCTACAAACCCAAAAAGAGGCGGTTTATTCTAGTTTTGGAAAAGTGTTTCAAACCCTCAAAGGATCGCTACAAACAAAGCGTTAAACTCCCCAGTTTACCATATCTGCCAATGTTTCAAACCCTCAAAGGATCGCTACAAACCTTCATTGAATAACACCTGGAACTATCGCTCTTCTTTGTTTCAAACCCTCAAAGGATCGCTACAAACGGCTTCCCAGACGAGTGGAAGGTAGTAGTAGGCGTGGTTTCAAACCCTCAAAGGATCGCTACAAACTGCACTGGCGAAGTTTTAGATTTCGTAGCTTACGAGTTTCAAACCCT
>Ga0208549_100555_pt1 | contig 15492 bp, 19 predicted proteins | sample BED_host_MetaG_FD_187135 | JGI IMG/M metagenome (GOLD analysis project Ga0208549, IMG submission 187135) | Hot spring microbial mat communities from Yellowstone National Park, Wyoming, USA - BED_host_MetaG (SPAdes) (version 2) | ecosystem: Environmental > Aquatic > Thermal springs > Hot (42-90C)... | reverse complement strand
GAGGGTTCATGCTTCGGGATCCGGACTCAGGTGGTGGGCCCATTCCCACCAGGGGAGGGTCTTGAATACGGACCCACAGTGGGAACAGCGAACCCCCGGGAACACTCCAAGGCGTAGAGGAAGTCAGACAACTCTGATGCTATCTAGTATGTTGGGCGTATATATCTCGTTTATACCCAAGACTCTCCTGCTCCTAAGCGAGTCATAGAACTTAGCTATAGCCGAGGCCTCACCATGATTAAGTATTAGCCTCCTAGGCCTAGGGGATATCCTCTCGAGGAATGCCCTTAACTGCCTATTGTCGCTATGCCCTGAAAAACCCTCAATGGTATATATCTCCATGTCTACCTTAACGTTCTCGACCCTTCCATCCCTATCCACTAGTTGTATCTCCCTGGCTCCGTCTTTAATCTTCCTGCCCAACGTGCCCTCAGCTTGATAACTAACGAAAACCAATGAATTCCTGGTATCGGGAGCTAACTGTTTGAAGAACTCCAGGGAAGCACCACCGTTTAGCATTCCAGAGGTCGCTAATATTATTGAGGGTTCTCCTTGAGCTATATCCTCTCTATAACCCTCTATTCGTTTAAAGAAATCTGAGGTGAATGGATTCTCGTCCTTGTAAAGGATTAGATCTCTTACCTCCCTGCTTAACATCTCAGGGTAAGCGTTATGAATGGCAGTGACCTCGTCCACCAATCCAGTCACGTAAATGGGAACCTGTGGGATCAGTTTCCTCTTCATGGCGTCGTTCAAGATCAGCATTATCTCCTGACCCCTACCTACAGCAAGCACTGGTATGAGGACCTTTCCGTTCCTACTCAGGGTCCTATTTATGACCTCTATTAACCTGGTCTCTGACTCCTCTCTGGTTGGCTGGGCCTGAGCACCGTAAGTGGTCTCCATTATTAGTGTATCCACTCTGGGGAACTCGTCCACCGCCCGATCCAGAAGCCTAGTTCTCCCATACTTGAAATCGCCTGTATAAACTACATTGTGTATCCCTTCCCCTATGTGGAGGTGTGCCATAGCTGAACCTATTATGTGACCTGCGTTGTAAAATGTGAGCCTTATATCTGGCGCTATATCAGTAACCTCCTCGTAGTTCAACGTTATAGTGTGAAGGAGCTGTTTCCTGACCTCCTTCGCAGAGTATGGTAGAGGTCTACCCTCTTTGGTAGCTACGTCTAGAAAGTCGAGTTGCATCAAGGCCATTATGTCCCTGGTGGGAGGGGTGACGTAAATGGGGCCGTTGTAACCGTATTTGAAGAGGTAAGGGATAAGGCCTGCGTGATCCATATGGGCATGTGTGACTACAACAGCGTCCAATTCCTCTAATTTAAGTTGTTCTATTTCCAGTCTAGGATACATCCTCTCCCCATAGGAAATACTGGGGTTAACCCCTACATCCATTATGACCCTACTCTCCGGCGTCTCTATCAAAACCGCTGATCTCCCTACTTCATTGAAGCCTCCTAGCCCTGTGATCCTCACGTACCTATCCCTGAACAGGAGTTCCCTGTGTATTCTCTCCCCGAAGCTCCGCAGGATCTTTATCCTGTACTCGTTCTCATTGACTATATGGCTCATTATACTGTCTAGCATCTTGGACTTTATGGGGGGTTCCCTAACGATCACTGGCTTCCACAGCGTCTCGAAGAATATTCTCTGCTGGAGCGAACCACCCTTACCTATGACAAGGCCGGGTTTCTTGGCTTTGATTATGACTTCACCCATTACATCGTCGAATTTAACGTCTACAACTTCAGCTGTCTCAGGTACCAATGACTTTATGATCTCTTTAGTCTCCTGCTCACTCTTCCTGACCGAGGGATCTGCCTTTATGATCACTCTCTTCTTCAAGTCCTTAGCTAGCTTCTTCACCACCTCGCTGAAATTCTGATCCAAAGCCTTGGGGTTCTTGATGTAAATGGAAACTGCTGGCCCTTCATATTCCACTCTAGTTACTTCTACGCTTTGAGGAAGACTCTTGAATATATTAACTACCAGGTTATCCACTATCCCACCACATTTACGACGATAGAAGTCGCCGTTCTAATAGCATATCTATAGTATATAAATCTTGCTAAAATTATGTCTTAAGGAACATGATTGCAAAAGAGCATGTAATAGACCTTCCCATGCGTGTTTACATAGGCAATGGGATATTGAACAATATCCACTCTTACTTCGCACAGCTCAATCTCGCTCAACCTCTCCTCATGGTCACAGGTCACAAGGTGAGACAACTTTTCGTGGAAGGGCTTCTGGATCGACTTTCAGGAAAAGGCTCAGAGGTTATAGAGGTGGAAAAAGGGGATATAGAAGAAGCAGGGAAAGTTGAGGAGCGGGCTAAGGAAGTCAAGGCTAAAGCAATAGTAGGCATAGGTGGAGGGAAGGTGATAGACGTTGCCAAGTACTCCGCATATAGAGCCAATATGGACTTCATAAGCGTTCCTACTGCACCATCCCATGACGGTATAACGTCCCCTTTCGCGTCACTCAAGGGTTTGAGTAGACCCGTATCAATTAAGGCTAAGGGACCGCTGGCTATAATAGCCGATGTGGAAGTCCTGTCCTCAGCTCCTAAAAGATTGATAAGGGCCGGAATAGGAGATACTGTGGGTAAGCTAATAGCTGTGAGGGATTGGCAGTTAGCCTCTAGGCTAAGGGGGGAGTATTACGGAAGCTATACAGCCTCCTTAGCTCTCCTATCAGCGCGTCATGCGTTGAAGTGCGCAAGACTCTTCAATATAAATCTAATAGAAAGTGTAAGAATATTAATCGAAGCACTAATAAGTAGCGGTGTAGCCATGGGAATGGCAGGGAGTACCAGACCCGCTAGCGGCTCCGAACACCTATTCGCACATGCTGTGGAGATGTTAGAACCAGACAGGGCACTTCACGGCGAATTAGTTGGAGTTGGAACCATAATAATGTCGTACATACACGGGCTCAACTGGAGGAGGATCAGGAAACTACTCAACGAGATCGGCTTCCCCCTGAAGGCCAAGGAGCTGGGGATTAGTGAGGAGACTCTAATAAAGGCTTTGACTATAGCTCATACCATAAGGCCTGAGAGGTTCACTATATTGGGTGATAGGGGTATAACGTGGGAGGCTGCGGAGAAGATACTGAGTGAAACAGGTATAATAGGGGAATAAGATTTGAGGCACAGTATATTTAATATATGAGAATCGTAACATATTTTATTTGGACATAATCTTTTATTATGAAATACCCTAATTTCCTCGAATGAGACTCGTCATCAGCTGTATGGATTACAGGTTAACGGAGTTCCTCATGAGAATCAGTCGAGAAGATGATCTGATCTTTAGGAATGCAGGTGCCGATGCTTATGGGATTCAAGGCTCTCTTTCTGCTCTAACCGGAGTGAGCGAGATACTTTACCTGCCTCACAATGACTGCGCCGCCCATAAGCTGGCCTTCAAATTATTGAAGGGTCAGGAAACAGCCAGTGAGTCCATTAGGAGAAGATTGACTGCCCATTTACAGGGACTGAGGTTAACAAGTGAGGAGGAGCTAATGAGAGTAAATGTCGAGAGGAACGTGAGGTTATTAAAAGACTTATTCCCTAAAGCGTCAATGGAAGTAAAGACTGTAGACGTGTACAAATTAAACTGGCCTATCAGAAAACCCATAGTATATTACGCTAAGTCCACAACTAGATACTCTGAAGACATGATTGGCGCTTACTTACTCCAGTCCACCACCAAGGACGACGTAAGCATAGACCTGGAGATAGCTCTACAGAAGCTAGGCATTAGAGAGTTTAGGGAGATAGAGAATAATGAAGATCAGCCTCTTCGGAAAGCAGCCAAACGGGATTAAGTATATAAAATAGGGAGCAGGTTAAAATAAGGGGCCCGTCGTCTAGCCTGGTTAGGACGCCGCCCTTACACGGCGAAGGTCCAGGGTTCAAATCCCTGCGGGCCCATGATTTGACGTTGAATCCAAGGGGATCTCGACATGTAGAACACTACGTGGGTAACATATCGGAAATTGGGTAATGCATACATGGGCATGTTTGGAATAAAGCAGATTGCTGACTTCCTCACTGCTCCGGAAGGGTTCCCCTCCAGGGGGTTCATGGTTCCTACCGTGAGGGGTTCGTTTCTCATCTAGTGGACAGAGGGTCAGAGGCCCTCCCACGTGGGTCCAGATCGAAGTGGGGATCGGTAGTGCGAAGGGAGGTGTTGGTTGACCCCCACAGTCCCATTTCCTAAACCGAGTTGTAGGGAAGGGCGTCACTAGCTTCACTAATAGTTCTGAAAAACTGATTATAATGAGGGGGCTGTCCGTCCCCGCCTGCATGGTTTTATGCCCCCTTAATCCCTAACTTTGATGACTCACATTCACAAGGTGATAGAGAAGCGGCTTAGGGACACCTACTTGCCCTACCGCACTGAATTCATCAATAATTATGACAGTGACCAGGAGGTTAGCAGAGGCAGAGTGTCTTCCGGCTGGAGACCCTTAATTTGCGCGGTGAGGAAACGTTGCTAGGGTATCAACGTTAACCTTGGCGAAATGATTTGATCCAAACATTAGACTCCGATGGAGGACAACTCTAAAGGTGGGCCCCAGCAATAACCCGGCTTCTGTATTGCGGCATCCGACTAAGCGTGCTTGGGGAGGATCGACCCCCAGCTCATCTCCTCCCTCACTTGCTCCTGGAGGGACTGCCGTTTCATCTCCCTAGGTAACTCTCCGCTCTCTCCCCGAGTCACCTCTGGAAGAGTTACTTCACATTCATATGTTACCTAGAGAGTTACGTTTCTGTGCAGTTGCCAGGGTACTACCCCTGTTCTAGCTTGAACCTCCACGGAGGTAGGAGGCCGGTGTTTCCTCAGGCTTTCTCAGCCCGTCGGCCGCTGCTGGGGCCCACCTAGTGTAACTATTAGACGTTGACAATTTATATCTTATTATATCACTCCTAGTCACTATACCTATAGGCCTTAGCTTATCATCTATTACTAGGACTGCCTGATATTTCAGAAGCAACTTCATTGCTACATCCGCGGGTGAGGTAGGCTTTATAAGGGGAGGAGGCTCAACCATTAAGTTCTCGGCGGTTAATATCTGAGCTCTCTTTCCCATAACCTTTCTCAAGATAACGTAGTCGTATATCATCCCTATAACCCGTCCCTCGTTGTCTACCACTGGAACTTGCGATATTCCGTGCTTCTGCATCTTATCAAAGATCTCATTTAACAAGTCCTCTTTACCTACAGTTATCACTGGACTGTTCATTATCTTATCCACAGTTTCCTCTGTGTTCATCATTGACAGAAGCTCATCCATAATTCTCTTTACTATTGATAGACGTGGATCTATCTTCTCGTTCTCGATCTTCGCTATGAATGATTGGGAGACACCTATCCTCCTGGCTAACTCCTTTTGCGTTAGGCCCAAGGTCTCTCTTAGCGTTCTCAGTTCTTTACCAGAGGGTATCATGGAAACGACCTTAAGGAGGAGGTAGGAGTTTTGAGAGAGCTATTATTACCCCTATTACAACTATGGATACGATTATTATTACCTGAGGGCTTACCTTTATGATTTCCTTCTCGTCCTCGTAATATCTAACTAAACCAGCCATTGACGCTACAGGTATCGACTCCCTCTTCTTCTTCCTAGTGGACATCTCGTGACCCTATGTTCTGCTTTCGTGTAGCTTCTATTATTTTTAACGCTTTATCTGCATTTTCCTCGATTAGATTCCCCGTCACTATTATCTCTGCTCCAGCCTTAACTAATTCCCTAGCCCTCTCGGGGCTCCTTATTCCCCCTCCAACAATTATATGCGAGCTCACCGATCTAGATAAGGTCTGCACCATTTCCGGCCTCACGGTCTCAGGGGAACCTGAGCCCGCCTCTAAATACACGTATTCCATTCCCATCAGCTCAGCAGCTGAGGCATAAGCTAAGGCCAACTCATGGTTTTCAAATGGTATGGGCCTAGCTCTGCCCACGTGACTGGCGGTGCCCCCATTTCCCACTATTAGGTATGCTGTGGGCAGACTCTCCAGCTGAAACTTCTTCACCATAAGGGAGCTAGACACCTGTGCCCCAACGACGAAGTAGAGATCGTCCGAATTAAGCAGGGATAGGAAAAGAATAGCGTCTGCCTTAGGGGAAAGGAGGTTGATATTGCTGGGGAAGATTATTTTGGGTACATCGAAGCCCTCCAGTACCTCGAGGGTCTCATTCAGAGACTCCACCGTGACCCCTAAAGTCCCACCCACTAGGAATCCAGAAGTCCCTGCTTCACACAACTTCCTAGCTATGGAATAAAGGTCCTTAGGGAGTTTCGCAGGGTCTATCAGGGAAAAGTGAAGCGCCCTTCCCTCATTCAGAAGATCCTTCAGGTAATTCCTGACCTTCCCTTTCATTCGCACTTTTCGAACCCTCTTCCTTCATCTCTAGGTCTCCAGAGGTATAAAGGTCTATGAACCTACCGTAAGCATCTACTGCTGAGAATACCTTGGGGACCTCGATCTCCACTGACAATCCACAACTTCCGCAGCGGATGGATGCCTTATCATCCCTTATATCTATGGAGATCGAGATCTTGCCGCATCTAGGGCATTCGAAAGTCCTCGGAAGAGTGAGTCTACGTCTTACTACTTTTTGCCTTCGCTTTCTCCTTCCTCCCACTTTCCCTTAAACCTCCTTTTATAGACTCAGGAGCGCTCTCTTTTAATATTTCTATATACGACAAATAGAAACCCGTCACCGCAATTATCAGCACTGTAATCAGGTAGATTATGGTCTGGACTGCCATGCTCCCTTACTGAATAAGAGCCTCCTCAGTAATAAAGACTTTCCATTCTTGGATATTTCCTCCCTCACAAGCCTAAACTGATCTAAGGTCAGGTGAATTACCTTAACCTCGTCTTTCCTCATGGAGATCTCAGCAGTAAGCGTATGGTAGCAAAAAGGCCTTAACTTCCTGTATACTACATTATACCTGAAGTCCTCACAGTCGCATGAGGACTCCGTGACCCAATGATCTCTATTCCTACCTACGAACAAACACAGGTTGAAGGTTTCAGATCCTACTACTAACTTAACTACCCTCATCTCCTTTGCCGATTTCTCAGCCTTCCTCAACAACCTCAATTCTTCCTCTTTCGTCCCCAAGCACTATCTTGTCTATGAATTCCTTGCAAAATATACCAGTTTCTACTATACCTACCACCTCCTTAAAAAGACGGTGCTTAGAACACAGGTCTTCATCCTTGACTTGAGCATCGACTATGAAGTTACCGTTATCAGTAATCACGGGTCCCATCTTGGAGTCCCCTTCCCTGAGCTTAGCCTCAATCCCAATTCGTTTGAGAGCATCAATCACATAAAGGACGGACGCTGGAACTACTTCAATGGGAATTAAGAATGGTGGAGATTCCTTGACTTTAGTGAACTCTCCAAGGTAGATCCTCTTCTTGGACGCCGAGGCCAGAAGTTTCTCCCTTAATAAAGCTCCTCCCCCCCCTTTTATGAGGACTCTATGGTGAGTGATCACGTCGAAGCTATCTACGTAAACCTCTGGGATGACGCCGGAGTAGATCGAAAGGACTTTGCCTCCTATTTCCCTCACCCTGAGCTCAGTGTATATTGAGCTACATACGAATTCGAAATCCCCAACGACTCCTTCTTCCTTAATTCTGTTTATGACGTGGCGCATGGTTTTCCCCGTTCCAAGACCTAGGATTTTCTTACCTCGTACTTCTCTTAAAATAAAATTTGCAAGTAACTCTTTTGCAGATCCCATACTGACCTGCTTTTGTCTATTTCTGTCTAAAGCTTATAACCTGACCTGCTCCAGGGCGTGGAGGATTCTCCTTCAGAGCGTCCACATTTAGGTTGACCTTCCGCTAGTATATCCAGGATAGAACACATCCCAACGTTTTGATTCAGTTTCGGGAGAGCCAGGAGAGTTCGAGGAGGCGATATTCGTCGAAACCACAAGCTCTAATCACGTTCTTCCTCCTAGCCATTAAGGAGGATTGCGGTTGCTAAATTTCATCCTCACCTGGAGCAAGCGAGACTTTGTATTCTTTTTCAAACCAAAAGCGTAAAGCGTAGACCGCGAAGAGGAAGACCGTCAGAACTTTTAAAAACAGGCTACAGTAGTTAGCGACGAGACAGATGTTCAAAGACTATGACTTCATCTACATAGATTACACAGGTATCGTGAAGGATACGGGAGAAGTCTTCGATACTACAATAGAGGAGGTCGCTAAGAAGGCGAATATAGCCGAAGAAGGTAAGTCCTTTGAACCTCTTCTGGTCATACTGGGAGAACACGCGGTAGTTAAGGGACTTGAGGAGGAGTTATACAAAATGAGCGTGGGAGAGGAGAAGGAAATAGAGGTTCTTCCAGAAAAGGCTTACGGTGATCGAGATCCAAACAAGACCAGGATAGTTCCCATAAGTAGATTTTCTAGACCTTCATCTATTAAGCCTAACACCAGAGTGAGACTAGAGGACGGGACCATAGCTACCGTAAGGTCGGTTAGCGGAGGGAGGGTATTCTTAGACCTCAATCATCCATTGGCGGGGAAAACTCTGGTATTTAAGGTGAAGGTGATCTCGAAGTTGGAGAACGAAAAGGATAAGATCTTAGCGATCCTCAGAAGAAGGTTTGGGAAGAATATAACGGAGAAGTTCGTAATAGAGCTTTCAGAAGACTTGAAGAAAGTGAGACTTCAAGTGCCAAATGAAATCTCCCTTGGGCAGGACGTTCAGTTTCTACAGTACTTCGCGGCCAGAGACATATTGCTTTTCGTTCTGCCTGAGGCATCAGTGTCTTTCGTTTATGAATTTACGAAGAACTCTATTTCTACATAATTAGAATAATATTAGTGTCAAATAAAAAATAACTTATCGTTCATTTAAGCTAATAATCGTTTATATAGGATATGGATATACTGCAGGATCGCTGAAGTATAGCACCATGTTGCTATTGGCTGCTGTCTTCAGGTTAGCTGGCGTTATACCCGGGACTATCACTTGTGTCATGGGTTTACCAAGTGCCAACCAAATGGGATTATTTGAATTAGCTGACGCCACAGCACTGTCCTGGGTCTGCATAGCTTTCAATATAGCTGAATAAGAGTTGAGGCAGTTCGCGGTGGAATTGGTTATGTTGGAGGGTACTATTGCCTGGCACTGGCCAGTTACTGGATTAGGGAATATATTGGGATCGAAGTCTAGGACTACCACTATATACCAAGGTATGGATTGATTGGTGCTGAAGGTCACTATGTGATCGTGGGCGGGAGTGGGAAGAACGCCTTCAGGTAAGCCGAACACTCCATTCTTTATACCTAAATATTGCTCTACAACTGTGAAGGCAGGCGAATATATAAGTGACATGTGGTCTGGGCAGGCCGTAGGTGTGAGGGATGCACCGCATTGCGTTAGGATAGTGTAGCTCATGTTGTTGTAAGTGAATACTGGGAAGCCCTGTGGAGTAGCCCCCAGTTGCTTCACTCCGAATACGGAGAGACCAGCGAAGGCTGGTACTATGACGTATACAGGAGCAGCGTTGTTGGGAAAGGCCGACATATTGGCAGCGCCAACTTCACATCCCATGGTAAGCTGATTGGCCTTACTTTGGTTCGCGAAGAATGCTGAAAGGGGTGGAGTGCAGTTGAAGTTCATTGAGTAATAGAAACTTATTATCTGTCCGTTTAGGAAAGCACCACTGGCATTAGGCTTCATGAATGCTGTAGTAGTGGCCGTGGTAGTGGAAGTGATCGTGGTAGTGGAAGTCTGGAGTCATGGGTGGTAACGTTGAAGTTGATGTAACCGTGGAGGTCGTGGTGGAGGTCACCGTGGAGGTGGAGTAACTCGTGATGGTTTCGGTCTTAACGCTAGGGGACTTAGTGAAATATAGTCCAAATCCTATAGCTGCTATAACTATCAATACTATAGAAACTCCAGCAAAAATTGCATTAGATATTGCTTTATTTTTTATGAGATTTTTATCTCTTTTTACTTTCATGTTATTCTGTTACGAGCCCTATGAAAATATAAGATTAAATCCAAAGGCTTATGATAACTATCCACAATTTGTATCGATCCGAATATAAGAAATGACCAGCACGACTTGGTTATTTTAAAAAATTTTATTAATAAATCAAATATAATTATTTATGAAGGAGTGGTTGTATTAACTATACTAGGAATTCCGCAACCATTAATATCCTCTAGGAGGAACTCTCGCGAATCCCGATGAGTTACAAGGTTAAGGACCTCGCACTAGCAAAGAGCGGTTGGAGCAGGATCAGTTGGGCGGAAAACCATATGCCGACTTTGGGTAGGATAAGGGACGACTACAAGGTTTCTAGACCCCTATCAGAGGTTAGGATAAGCGCAGTCCTTCACGTTACTAAGGAAACAGCGGCCCTAGTTAGGACGTTGAAGAGTCTGGGAGCAGAAGTATGGCTGGCCGGAAGCAATCCTCTATCGACTCAAGACGATGTAGCGGCGGCGTTAGCGGAAGATGGTGTTCACGTTTTCGCTTGGAGAGGCGAGTCAGATAAAGAGTATTACGAAAATATCAGGGAGATCTTAAACGCGAGACCTCAGCTCGTAATGGATGACGGAGGAGATCTGCACGCATTACTTCACGAACAATTTAGGGATATTAGAGTGATTGGAGGGACGGAGGAGACAACCACTGGGGTCAACAGACTGAAGGCGTTGGAGCAGGCTGGCTTATTGAGATATCCGGTAATAGCAGTGAATAATGCTTTCACTAAATATCTTTTCGATAATAGAATAGGCACTGGGCAAAGTGCAGTGGACGGATTGCTCAGAAGCACGAACGTCCTGATAGCAGGGAAGGTTGCAGTGGTCGCAGGATACGGATGGGTAGGCAGGGGAATAGCCTCAAGGTTGAGGGGAATGGGCGCTAGGGTTGTGGTAACCGAGGTGAGCCCGCTTAGAGCATTGGAGGCTGCAATGGACGGATTCGAGGTGATGCCTATGGACGAAGCCTGCAAACAGGGAGAGATCTTCATAACTGCCACAGGCAATCTCAACGTGATAGGGAAAAGGCACTTCACCCAAATGAGAGACGGAGCCATTCTAGCCAATGCAGGTCACTTCGATGTGGAGATAAACGTGAGGGAACTGAGGGAACTAGCTAAGGACGTGAGGGAAATAAGGGACAACCTAGAGGAATACATCATGCCGGACGGCAAGAGGATCTATTTACTAGCCAAGGGAAGACTCGTTAATCTGGTTTCGGCTGAAGGACATCCAAGCGAAGTAATGGACTTGAGCTTCTCTAATCAAGTCCTCTCCCTTATACACCTAATCCAGAACCCCTTACCTCCTCGCGTGTTTAATGTACCTCAGGACATAGATGAGAAAGTAGCTAGACTCAAGCTCGAAAGTATGGGCATAAGACTGGACAGCTTAACGGTGGAGCAAAGGGAATATGTCAAACAGTGGAAGTATGGGACTTGAACATAAAGGAGTTTTTGAGTTAGGGGCATAAGACTGGACAGCTTAACGGTGGAGCAAAGGGAGTCTAGATGTTGGAGAAGTATAGGAGAAATGAGGATAAATTTTAAGTAAGGGAAGACGTTTAGCTATTCAGCATCTAGGGCCCGTAGCTCAGCTAGGTAGAGCGCCCGGCTCATAAGGGTTGAGAAACCGGGTGGTCCTGGGTTCAAATCCCAGCGGGCCCATAACCTTGTGTATCCTCAGGTATGTGGAGATAAGGGTTTGAAGGAGAGTAAAACTCAGCTAAACTAAAAATAATTCTTAGTAAGTAAGGAATTTACAATTCGATCGCAATGTATGCAGAAATGTCTCACATAAGTGTTACCCATGGACGAAGGATCCACGTGGAGGACGTCTCTCACTCTCAAGTCTCTCCGCGGTCTGGATGGACGAAGCAGAGATAGGAAATGAGCCTCGTGCACGGGATAGGGAGTTCCCTCTGAAGGCAAGGCTATAACATACCAGGCAGGTCAAGGGTCTACACTCAAGTTGACATTTAAATGAAAATATTAGAATTACTTAAGAATTGAATAGTTAAAGAGATTAATAAGATTCTGATTTCTTATATACATATTGAAAATATCTAATATACTGCGACTCGATTTGCAGAATTTCGTCCTCACTCTTCCCAGCGTATTGATCCAGCAACTCTTGGTTGAGTTCATAGAAAGTATGCCCCCACCTGATCTTGCTTAGGAACTCCAAGGACAATCTCTTCTCCCCTATTATGTATAGTGCCGCAGCTATGGCTTCTAAGGAAGATAGTTTGTAGGCTATACCATAATTCACAGGGTTTCCGGCCACAAGTAGAGGTAGCCTTCTAGAGTCCACCAAGAATTTCTCGTAGAATTTCGAGTCACTGCGGGCCCATGAGGAATCGATCACCGTGATCCCTGATTTATAAACCCTCTCAGCATCATTGTAGGATATGACCTTAGTGGAGATGGGATTTAACGTAATGCCCTTGGGGTGTCCTGTCAGTCTAGCTAACCCCATCCTCACCATTCTCCTACCTGTACATTTCTTTGGATCGTCCTGTTTGAAATCGATCACGAAAACCTTGATCACGTGACCCGTAAAATTATTAAGGAATTTAAATTATTATGGAGTGAGCGGACATGGCCAGTGCGTTAGTATTAATAAACGTGGACGCCGGAGGGGAGGACGAGGTATTTGAGAACCTCAAGAATATGTCGGAGGTCACGGAAGTTTACGTAGTTTACGGCGTTTACGATATAGTGGCTAAGGTAGAGGCTGAGTCGATGGAGAAGTTGAGAGAGTTTGTAACTAACAATATAAGGAAACTGCCTAAAGTCAGGTCTACTTTAACCATGATAATAATGGAGAATAAAGTGATGACTAAGAAGTAAACATGAAAGTGAGGATAGCTTTCGACGATCATGACTCCCCTATATACGGCTGTACCACCCACTTCACAGCTCTTTTTATAGAAGAAATTCGAAAATGGGGTAAGGTTAGGCTCTTAGATTTCCCTTACTTAGTTAGACTGAACCCGAACATCCCTTGGAAGACTAGGGGTAATGGAAGCACCATGATCGTGGTTGATTACCGAGGAGAGCTGGATGAGCTTTTAGATCTGGCATGGAACGCCTCTCTCGAGTATGTGGAGGAAGTATCTAAGGCTAAGCTATATGATAGGAAACCCGGTGTTGCGGTGGGCATTGGGGATCCTCCACTGTTTGAACTATATAAAAAAGCTGTGTCAGACGTAGTAACTCTAGACTACGCTTTTCGTTTGGCGTCTAAACTGGGAATCCTCGTGCGCGGAGATAGGGGGGTAATAGGGGCTTTGGCAGCCATGGGATTCTCAGGGCCATATACATATGAGTTACTAGCCTACAGACGTAGAGAGAACTGGGGACGTTTTAGAAGAGTGGACCCTAAAAGCGTTAAGCTGATCGACGTTATAGGCTTTCCACACACGTTCTCCAATTACGATTACGTGGAGTCTAAACCGTTGATAATGCCGCACGGCAACGATCCTGTGTTTTACGGGATAAGGGGGACAGATCCAGCTCTATTAGAGAGGCTAGCCGGCTTGATAGTGAGTGAGGAGAAACCCGACTTCAGCAGGATATTTAAGACTAATCAATCAACCGACGCTCACTTACTATCTCCAAGGACTCGGCCTTATTCCACTTTTGATGGAATAGTGGAAGTCAAAGAGGTTAAGAGAGAGGGGAAGGATGTTAATATATGGACTTCTGAAGGGATGTTAATATTCGTCTTTAAGGAGACAGGAGAGCTTAACCAAGCCGCTTCCCTGCTGGAGTCCGGAGATGTGGTGAGAGTAATAGGTGCGGTTAAGCCGTCAAGTAGGTATGGTAGGGTGATAGAGGCTGAGAGGTTCAAGCTAATATCCTTGAGAAGGAGGGTTAGTTTAGCGAATCCCAGGTGTCCTATTTGTGGAGGCTCCTCTGAATCTGCGGGGAGAGGCAAAGGGTTCAGATGTAGGAAGTGTGGACACTCATTTTCCAAGGAGAAAGTTGAGGTGGAAAGATCGACCCCACTTTCACTCTCCTGGTACTACTCGAGACCATTAAGACATCTCTCCCGACCTATTTTCCTTCGCATCTAATTAATATAGTGTATAATACAATATTAGAATGTATTACTTATGAGCGATTAGGCAATTCTTTAATTAGAAAATTAAAGAATTTTGCAGGGATCTGGGCTTCCGTTGAATTCTCGTTTCACTCAATCCTCACCCCTTGGGCTTCACGAGCCCATGAAGCAATGTCCCCTCATCTCCTCCACCCTTGGCATGCTCCGATCCACCTACACGAACGTAAGTGGGAGAAAGCTCGAATATCAAGTATAATCACCCACAACCGTTGGGGAATTCGCGGCCCACTTCCAGCGCAGATTCTATCGGAAATAGGAGGTATAAGGCATACTTCACGGCTTAGCTTAAACTGCTAGTAAAGACATCGAAAGACTCTCTTTGGTGAGTCACCAGGTAGTGTAGAGCTGGGTACGTTAAGAAATCTATATAGTATATTCCATATGAAAATAAATACTATTAGATACAATATGACTTTATTCTCTCTGCTTTAATGTGTTTAAACGAGAGATCTCTAGCCCATGGCCTCTCGCCTTAATCCGCTCTTGATTGTTCCGCCGTTGCCAACGTTTCCGATAGACCGTAAAGTTTGTATTAATTCATAATAAACTTTTATATAATGCTAACACCTAAAGAAGTATGCCAACGTCTAGGGATCCTTATGCCACGCTTAGGGAATACGTTGAGAAAGGATAATGTAAAACCGGTAGTCCTCGAAACGGGAAAGTGGCGATTCAAAGAAGAGGACGTGGAGAAATTGATGGATACTGTGAGGAAGAGGAGAGTACTCTACGCTAGGGTTTCGTCGAACACGCAGAGGGACGATCTGGTGAAAGGTCAAATACCTTGAGGTGCAGGTTATAAGGAACATGATCAAGTAATAACTGACGTGGGTTCTGGGCTGAAGAGGAATGGATTCCTCAAGTTATTGAGGATGATACTAAACAACGAAGTGTCCAAAAGTAGTCATAGCTTATCCAGACAGACTAGTGAGGTTCGAAATCCTTGACGGAGTTTGTAAAGCACATAATTGCGAGATCGTAGTATTGAACGAGGAGGACGAAACTCCAGAACAAGAGCTAATAGAGGATTTGATCTCGGTCTTAGTATCGTTTAGCGGAAAACTATACGGAATGGGGAGTCATAAGTATGAGAAGGTAAGGAAGTGTGTTGAGGAACTTAAGGCTTGAGGACTTTTAGCCAGAGGAAGAGTATGTCTACCTAACTTACTCAATCAGTGAGCTACCCCGCCCTGAAGGGCGAGGCTTCCTGCTTCATAGCCCCACCTTGCCCGTAGCTTTTAACTACGGGTAGAGGGTAAAGCTCCACAGGCACTAAGGGTGGCTCCCACCCCGCACGTTTCA